>Ga0209166_10000238_pt1 | contig 70743 bp, 52 predicted proteins | sample Coa_R1_3_FD_187151 | JGI IMG/M metagenome (GOLD analysis project Ga0209166, IMG submission 187151) | Surface soil microbial communities from Centralia Pennsylvania, which are recovering from an underground coalmine fire - Coalmine... | ecosystem: Environmental > Terrestrial > Soil >...
ATTCTGCGAGATTGCGCTCGAAGACGTGAATCAGGTTGGTAACTTCGGTGAGCGACCGCTGCATGTCGCTTCCTCTCGAGGCAACATGGAGGAGATTGTAGCATTGGTGGAAGCGGGTGCGGAGGTTAACGCGCCAGGTGATCTTGGCAATACTCCACTCCACGAAGCGGTCGGCCAAGGCCACCTGATGGCTGTCCAGTATCTACTCGACCACGGAGCCTCCCCTAACGCCCAGAATGAATTTGGAGAAACACCTTTGGATCAGGCGCTCCAGGCTAAACGACATGACATGGTCAAAGTCCTGCAATCGCGTGCGAGTGGCCATGCGTGAGGGCAAGTGGCCCACCTTTCATGCGACCAGAACCACGGCGTGAGAAAAACGGAAGAAAAAACGGCGAGAGACGGGTGGAGTGCACCCCATTAGGCCGGTGGTCCACTCAAGCGCGATTTTGGTTTGAGTGGGAATTGGAAACGCCGCCACTGTGATAATGACATTATTGCCGGGCGCGCCCTCCTCGCTCTTTGCGGATGGCGTAGATTTCCACAGCCCCATTGTGACATCTGACCTTGACGGAAAAATTTAAAAAGCAGATCATTGTCATGGCAATAACGGTACGCGAAGGCGCCCCAAAAAAGGCCGCAAGTTCTTTGTTATGAAGATTTTGACCTCTAACCCCTAGGCGCTCAAGATTTTGCAAGCCATTTTTGCAAACCCCGCGCCAGTCAAGCCATTCAGAGGTGGGGGGGAGGGGGGGTACCCCCGTTAACCCGCAATTTCCCGAATCGGAACCCTTCAAAAACACTCATTTTTCTTCATCATTCCAATTTTATTTGGGCTCGATTTCCACAGCGCTCATCCATCCACGCAGCGTCAGCGTTCGCGTGATAGCCTGAAAGCCATCTCATTTCGCGCGGAGATTCATGCCCGAACTCAACCCTTCTCATCTCGATCTGCAAGCCACCGCGAAACAAATCATGCAGCAATATGGCTTCGAGCCCGATTTCCCTCCCCAGGTTCCGCAGCAGCTCGCCGATCTGAAAGCTCACCCTCCGCAAATCGCGCCCGGAAATGACATCCGCGATCTGCGCAACCTCCTCTGGTCGTCTATCGACAACGACACGTCCCGCGATCTCGACCAGATCGAAGTCGCCGAACGCCTTGCCAACGGAGACGTCAAGATTCTGATCGGCATCGCCGACGTTGACGCCTTCGCCGCCAAACAGACTCCCATCGACCAACACGCCGCGCGCGAAACCACCACCGTTTACGCCGGAGTGCGCAACTTTCCCATGCTGCCGGAAGAGCTCTCCACTGGACAAACGTCGCTGCTGGAGAATCAAGACTGCCTCAGCGTCATCATCGAGTTCGTTGTCGACTCGACAGGCAACCTCAAGTCCTCCGACGTGTATCGCGCTGTGGTCCGTAATGAAGCGCAACTGCAATACAACTCCGTAGGAGCTTGGCTGGAAGGAACGTCTGCTGCTCCGCCCAAAGTCGCTGCATCCGCCGATTTGCAGCAGCAACTCAAGCTGCAGGACGAAGTCGCGCAGAAGCTCAAGACGCAGCGTTTCCAACACGGAGCGCTCAACCTGCAGACCGACGAACTCCATCCGCTCGTGCTCAACAATCAGGTAGTCGATCTGGTGAAGCAGCAGAAGAACCGCGCCACCGAGCTGATCGAAGACTTCATGGTCGCCGCCAACGGAGTAGTCGCGCGCCGCCTCGAGAACGTGTCGTCTTTGCGCCGCATCGTTCGCACTCCCGAGCGTTGGGACCGCATCGTGCAACTGGCCGCGAGCAAAGGCGAGAAGCTGCCCGCGCAGCCCGATTCCAAGGCGCTAAACGATTTCCTCCTGAAGCGCAAGGCCGCTGATCCCGATCACTTCGCCGATCTCTCGTTAGCCGTGATCAAACTGATCGGTCCCGGTGAATACGTTCTCGAGCGCGCCGGCGAAGCTGCTCCCGGACACTTCGGCCTTGCGGTCCAGGACTACACGCACTCCACCGCGCCGAATCGCCGCTTCGCCGACGTGGTCACGCAACGCATTATCAAGGCGACGCTTGCGGGAAAGCCGAATCCCTATTCCGATGGCGAATTGACCGCGATCGCGTCTAACTGCACGGTGAAAGAAGATGCCGCCAGAAAAGTCGAGCGCGAGATGTCGAAGCGTCTCGCCGCAGTAGCCATGCAGCACAGAATCGGCGAAGTCTTCGATGCCATTGTCACTGGCGCGACCGACCACGGAACCTTCGTTCGCGTCCTGCAGCCGCACGTGGAAGGGCTTCTCATTCAGCCGCACCGCGCCCTCGACGTTGGCGACAAGCTTCGCGTCAAGCTAGTTCGCGCCGACGCGCAAAAGGGCTACATTGACTTTGCAGCAGCGTCCTAGAACGACGAGCGCGCACCAGCGCAGGAGCAATAGAACAAGTAGGATTAGCTGGAAGAGCAGAATAGCTTTAGCGCGAAGCGTTCACACGCTCTGGGGACCGCGCTTCTTGTACTGCTGACACTTGGTCATGATGGCAGAGCGAAGTCGACTGCGGAGGTCTTCAGGAAGTTCGTAGAGTTGCGAGTCGCGGTAGATCTCGATGGTCTTCTTGGTTGTGTCGCAAACCACGTAGCAGTTGTGGCACCAGGAAAGATGATTCTCTAACTCGGCTTTGGTCTTTTCGTCGAGGACGCCGTCCAGATAACTGGTCAGCTCCTGCAGGAATTCAGAGCATTTCACAGGTTGCCATCTCCGCTTGCGACATCGTCGTTGTTGACATCGTCTTCATCTTCATCCTTACCTCTCGACCCACTCGGCTTGCCGTCGCCGCTTTCGCGCCTTTGGAAGTAGCGTCCCAACCGCTCGCGCAATTGCAGGCGAGCCCGCAACAGGCGAGATTTTACCGCAGGCACGCTCAATTCGAGAGCGGCTGCGGTTTCCTCGGTCGAGAGACCTTCCACGTCTCTCAGCACAAACACCGTCCGAAAGCCCGGAGGAAGACCCTGGATCGTCTTACTCAAAATCTCGCGTAACTCGGCTTGCGTGTACTGCTGTTCCGGATTCGGGCTCCAGTCCGCGATCTCGCGGGGCAAAGAGTCGTCTTCCGTCTTGATGTCCTCGTCCAGCGAAACCGTGCGCTCGGGCTTGCGCCGGCGCAACTTCATCAAGGCTTCGTTGACCGCGATCCGAACCAGCCACGTATAAAACTTCGACTGCTCCTGAAACTTCGACAGGTTGCTATAAGCCTTCAGGAAGGCTTCCTGCACGACGTCTTCCGCGTCCTCGCGATTTTGCGTGATGTGCTGCGCGATGCGAAAGACGTTGCGGTCGTAGCGGCGGACCAATTCCTCGAATGCCGAGTCGTCGCCCCGCTTGGCTGCCTGTACGAGGGAAAGTTCCTCGCTAACAGGCCCCGTCAGTTTATTTTGGATGGCTCCCATGATTAAACGATGCAGTATTTTGCGGGGAAAATAAGCCCGGAAAACCCACGAACCCATTCTACTTGGGGAAGGGGAATTTGCCCAACGTCCTGCAGCAAGACCCTATTTACTATTGGGTAAGCTGGTGACGGTAAATCGTCCAGGCCTGGCCGGAAAGCTCGGAAGCGCCGAAATAGGCGACGCGGAACCACGTTGGCTCTCCCGGCACGCTGAGCGTAGCTGGCCCGGGCGGTTCTGTACCTTCCTGATGGAAGATGTACCAATCCGCCTGCATCGAAGAATTTCCCTGGGGCACGTAGAAAAGTTGCTGGTGCTTCAGCAATTTCGGGGCGTAATAGGCGAGTTCCACACTGGATCGATAATCCTGGTTGGATGTCACGGTGATCTTTGGGGCGGGCGTGTGAGCCATCATGTACTCGAGGGCGGCGGTGAATTGTCCATGGCCCACCCGCAGGAATTGGGCATAGAGGCGGCCCTGGCCTGCCACAAAGAGTACGAGCAGCGAAGCCAATGCGATGCGGCTGGCCTGACTGCCGGCCAGGCGCGCAAGCAGCATGGCGATTCCTGCATACAAGAAAGGTAAAGCCACCAAAAAGTATCGCGGAGAAAAGAAGCCGGGATGGAGGACAGCAACGCACACTCCCGGCATTGCGTAAATTAATGCCAGCGCGAGCCAGAGCGGCTCTCCGGCTTTGCGTTCCTTTGCCAGCTGCCAGGAGAGGAGTGCGATCAGGGGTAGCAGCAGAAGCCACACGGCCGCCGTGCCGGTTCCAGGCCAGCCAATGCCCAGCGCCAGCAAGCGGGCAAGCCCATGCGACACAGTCATCGGTTCGCCGCCAGTCTGCGTCAGGAAACGAAGATCGAGAAAATACAGAACAGCGAAAACGGCCGCGGGAAGGGCGTTCAGCGCGATCCATCGCGCAATCCACTGCATGCGTTGGGCACGCTCCGCAAGAATCACGAGCGATCCCGCCGCCAACGGAAACCAGATCAGCAGCGCGGTAAGATGCGAGAGAATTGCGACGATCAGCCCGGCCGCGTAGACCATTGCCAACAAGAAAGATCGGCGGTCGCTATTCTCCTCGGACATCCATCGTGCCAGTACCGCAGTTGCGAGCACGGAACCAAACAACGCTCCGGAGTAGCCGCGCGCTTCTGCCGAGAAATGAATCAATGGATATGAGCAAGCCAGGAGGCCGGCAAAAATCACCGCTTCCAGGCGCGAACGCTTCGCCAGCAACCAGTAGCCCGCAGGAATCAGAAGAACTCCCCACAATAGTGACAGATATCGGTACACGGGAGGATTCTGTTTTCTTACGAAATACAAGTACAGCGTGTTCAAGTAATGATTGTTGTCTCTGTGCAGGGCGGTAAATATCTGCCAGGGCGTCTTCACCGCAATCGCCATCCGAAGCGAGGCCAGCTCATCAAGCCAGAGATCGTTGTGAATGGGAATGAACCTTACAATAGCTCCGACCACCATCAGACCAGCGAGCAGCAGAAGCGGCGCCATCGAGCGTCCGCCACCGGACTGGTCAGCGCGCTTACTTGGAGCCGGGCGGAATTCCGCCGTTAAAGTTCCTGTTTGGCTCGGTTGCGCAACGGAATCGGTCAGGGTCCCCATCAAACAGTGGATTATAGTGACGCGCAGCGTCGTTTCGGAGGACAATCCCGCCCATCCGATGACCGAAGTTTATGGCAGCAGCCCGTAAACCTCGACTTCACTGCGGGTGCCAAAGTAAACGCGGCCGTTGGCAACGACGGGAATGACGAAGCGCGTTGCGAGGGCAGCGCGGTCACGCGCGCTGTTCTGTTCCGAGCTATAAATCGGCTCGCGCAATTTCATCGCGTCAAACGCGTAGAGCACGGCGGTCTTGGTATCGGGTCCGTTCCAGCTCTTGGTGGAGATGGCCCACACGATGGCGTTCTTTTTACCGTCAGCTGAGATGGAAGGGGTCGCGCCGGGATCTTTGAACTTCATTACCGACAACGCGCTCTGCGCGAGTTGGCCGTTCTTCACGACGTAGTCGCGAAGATTGTCGTCGTTGGTGGCGAAAAAAACGTGGCCGTTCCAATAGGCCATAGCGCCGAGGCCGGGGCCGGGCATCTTGATGACCTCCACCAATGCGTCGCTGTCGCGATGATACTGTCCCATGTGATCGCGGTCGATGACGTAGATGGTGGAATCTTTCGTGGGCTGCAGCAGCAGATGCCGATGCGGACCGGGTTGATCGGGCAGCAAGGTGGGGCCGGAAGAACCGACGTCGTTGTCGTCGTGGCTGATGCGCTTCTGATCATGCGGCGTGAAATAGTCGCGGATGGCGAGCGTCGAACCATCGAGCTTCAAGACCGAGTCGCCGTAATCGCGCCCGCCATTCGCTGCGTCAAATGTGCCATTACCGGTGGGCACGTAGAGGTTGCCTTCGGCGTCGGCGGCCGGTCCGGTGTCGGCCAGCCAGATTCCGACCTCGCTGCCGTCGGGATTGACGTTCAGGACTGCTTTCTGCGCGAGCGTTTGGGCATCGTAAGACATGACCCAGCCGTGATAGGGATCGACGTCGCAAGATGACGCCCAAGCGAGATATACGTTGTGGTTGGCGAGGGTGAGGGCCGCGCGCGGATTTTCTCTCAGAGGATCAAAGGCAACTTGTCCCTTGACGGCACCAGCGCCTTTCCCGGGAACGGACGCGGTGATGAGCTTGGGCCCTCCGAACTTTTCCGCTCCCGTGGTGATGGCGAGCGCATGCAGGCGCTGCACATACTCGTCGCTCCCGACCTTATGCCGGACCATAGAGCGGGCCAGCACATAAAGTGTGCCGCTCTTGAGGTCAATCACCGGCGTGGAGGTAATGCCGACTTCGGGACGAATGAAAGGACACGCGGCTTCGTCTTCGTTCACCACCTCTTCGTGGCGCGCCTTGTCGAGAAGGCTGACCCGCCACAACGGGGGATCGCCCGGACGGTTCGCATCGAAAGCATAGACGCTGTCGTGCTCGGTCGCGACGAATAGAAGATCATGGGTGCCTTTCCCGGGAATCGGGACCGAGGGCAGGAACAGCGGCTGGGCATACACGGGTCCATCCACTTTGAAGGCGCCCAGCTTGCCGAACTGCTTGGCATTCACGTTTTGGGGATTGAGAATTGTCTCGTGAAGCGTGGCGCCAGTGCGGGAATTGCCATACTGCGAAGTAGTGACCTGCGCAAAACCGGAAGCTGCGAACAGAAGGGCGGCGCAGAGCAGCGATTTCATCAAGTCCCTCCGGATGAGAGAAAGCAAGCCCTTTCATCGTAGACACCGGATTCGATTTATTGTTCCGAGGGCTGCTTCCCCGACGCGTTCTCAACTGGCTTCTCGAACAATTTCGGATCGACCGTTGGATTCAATTCGATTGTTTTGAACTCCACTACGCTGGTTTCCTGCCCGTTCTGCTGGTTCTTGTGCAGGTAGGGCATACTGAGCCCGTCAGCCGTACGCCAATCGGAGAGATCGGTTTGGCCGTCGAATGCGCCGGACTGCCCCATTCCTTTGTATTTTTCGCGAAGAATGCGGCCGGATTTCGGATCAATGTACCAGCGCAGCCAGGGGATGGCGCCACCAATGTCGAGGATGGCGGCGTCCACGTCGCCGATCTTTTCAGTGCCCGCAGCGGCAAAACTGAAGGCGGGATCGTCGGCATGCTGTGCGACATAGACCAGATCATGATGAAGTTGAGCCAGCATGTCGGTTTTCTGGTCGGGAGGAAGAGCGCGACTACCCCGTCCAGCCATTGCCATGAAAGAGGCGTTGGGCGCGGTGACCAGCATGAGCACTCCTTGCGGCGTGGTGACATCAACATGCATGCTGTCGGGAAACGCGATGGTCACATCGACCTGAGTTGACGCCCCTCCGCCTGGCTCGCCTTGCGCCATGGTCTCGCGCATCGTTTTGATGGACTTCAGTTTCGGAAGCCCTCCCATAGCAGCGGCGACTTTGGCGGCGAGGGCTCTGCCCTCAGGATTCGAGGCCGCAGGTTTGGCCTCGTCTTTCGACTCGGGAGCGTTCGGGATTGTGATGTCGATGTCCTTCACCGGACCGAGCGACGACAGTGGCTTGTCGAACTCCTTCGTGTTGCCCACGACCAGCACGGCGAGTTGATCCCGATGCAGGTACTTGGCCGCAACCCGGTTCACCTCTGCCGCCGTGACCTTCTTGATCTCGGCCTGATATTTATCGAGCCAGTCGGGGGGGTATCCGTAGTATTCATACGTCATTCGTTCGGCAAGAATTTTGTCGGGCGAATCGAGGCGGAAGATAAACGCGTTGAGGATGGCGTCTTTGGCGCGCTGAATCTCATCTTCGGTGATGGGCTGCTTGGAGAGATTGGCAATATCCTCGTCGACCGCCTGGATGGCCTCCACCGTGCTCTGGCTCTTTGTTCCCATGGCTACTTGCAAAATGCCGGGATGGCCGAAGTTGGTCCCAATGCCTCCGCCCACACCGTAGGCCAATCCGCGCTTGGTGCGAATGTCATTGAACAGGCGCGAGGAGAATCCTCCGCCAAAGGCTTCGTTGAAAACGCTGATGGCGTAGTAGTCCGGATTGGCGCGCGTGGTGCCCAGACCGACCATGCTGATATTGCTTTGATTTACGTCTTCTTTGGAGACGACATAGTAGCCGGGCTTGGCCGGAGAGTAATGGATGTCATTTTTCGGAAGCGTTGGACCTTTGGGCCAGGATTCAAACGCTGCGCGTAGGCGGGCTTCCATGGCGGACGCGTTGAAGTCTCCGCTAATGCCGAGAATAATGTCATTGGGATGAACGTACTTGCCGTGCCAGTCGATTAAGTCCTGCCGGGTAACCGCATCTACGGTGGCATATTCCGGAACAGCGGCGTAAGGATTATCCGGGCCATAGGCCAGCTTCACCGCTTCCCGGTGCGCGATCTCGCTGGCTTCATCGTTGCGGCGGGAAATGGAATCCTGCATCCCTTTCTTGGCGATATCGATCTTGTCAGCGCGGAATTCCGGATTCTGCAGAACATCGACGAAGGCCTTGAATACATCGTCAAGATCGCCTTTGAGGCAGGAGAAACTGATGCTGGTGGAATCGGGGCCGCCCCCGGTCTCCACTTTGGCCGCGCGGATTTCCAGGAAGTCGTCCAGTTGATCTCCCGTTTGCGTCTTGGTGCCGCCGGTCCTCCAGACTTCTCCATAGATGTCTACCAACCCGGTTTTCTCTTTCGGTTCATTCACTGAGCCGCCGCGGATGCGCGCCGTGCCGTCGATGAGCGGGAGTTCATGATCCTCCTGCAGGAAGATGACCATGCCATTGGAGAGTTCGACGCGTTTTGGCTGCTGAGGCTTGAAGGCCGGCAACTGCGGGATAGGGATCTGCTTCCAGTCGGTTACTTGAGCATTCACGCGGGCAAGCGGCATGAGTGCGGCGGCCATGACTGCAATCAGAAGAGTGCGCTTGATCTTCATTGCGCACCTCCCTGGCCCGGGTTCTCCTGCGGGGCTCCAGAAGACCCTCCGCCACCACCGGAATGTTCGATGTAGCCCACGGTGCGATTAGTATCGACGAAGACCTGGTTGGCAATCCGGCGGATGTCGGCTTTGGTGACCTGGTCAATGCGATCGACTGAGCGAAATAGTTCGCGCCAATCGTCGTAGCGGGCCTGATAAGTTGCCAGTTGCGTGGCCAGTCCCTCGTTGTCGGCCAGGCCGCGAATCAGATTGGCCTTACTCCGTGTCTTGATCATTTTCAGTTCGTCGTCGGTGATGTCTTCTTTCTTGAGGCGATCGATCTCGGCGTGAATCGCGGCCGCCATTTCTTCCGGCTTGTGACCGGGCAAGGGAACCGCGATGAATGCGAACAGGTGGGGATATTTCATGCCGGGATATCCGGTAAGTCCTTCCGAAAACGAGGCGATTTTTTTGTCGCGCACCAGTGCGCGGTAGAGGCGCGACGTCCGGCCTTCCGACATGAGATCAGTGATCGCATCGAAAACAGCATCGTCTTTGCTGCGATAGTCGGGGCGGTGATAGCCCTCGATATAGATGGGCTGGGATGCCTCCTGGAGCGCGACCCGACGTTCGGAGTTTTGCGGCGGCTCGATTGTGGTTGCCTCATCCGGCTTGGGACGGGTGGGCAGGCGGCCGAAATATTTCTCGAGAACCGGCATCGCCTCCGCCGCTTTTATATCTCCGGCAACGGCGACCACCATGTTCGAGGGAACGTAATACTTATCGAAGAAGTTCTGCGCGTCGGTCGCCGAGAAGTGGTTCAAGTCTGACATCCAGCCCACGGTGGGGCGGTGATAAGGGTGCGCTTCAAAGGCTTCTGCGGTGAATTGTTCGAGGAGGCGTCCAAAAGGATTGCTGTCGGTGCGCATGCGCCGTTCTTCAATCACGACGTCGCGCTCCTTGTAGAACTCGCGCATCACAGGATGCAGGAAGCGGTCCGATTCCAAATAGGCCCACAGTTCCAGCCGGTTTTCCGGGAACGAATAGTGGTACGCAGTCTCGTCGTAATTGGTGAAGGCGTTCATGTCTTCACCGCCGTTCTGCTCGATAATTTTGCCGAACGCGTTCGGCACAACATACTTGTTGGCCTCAGTGATTGCGTCTTTCCATGCCTGTTCGAGCTGCTTTAACTTGGCCTCATCTTGCCCCACAGTCTTGTCGCGCTCGGCACGATAGGCATCGTAGGCGGTCTCTACCTTTTCCAGCGCAACTTTCTCAGCCGCATAGTTCGTGGTGCCGATCTTGTCCGTTCCCTTGAAGGCCATGTGCTCAAACATGTGGGCCAGTCCCGTGGCGCGCATCGGATCTTGCGCCGAACCGGTATCCACCAGCGTAAAGAAGGAGAAAACGGGGGCCTCGGGGCGTTCGCAGATGAGCAGGGTGAGGCCGTTCGGCAGTTTCTTCACGGTAACGCGCTTTTCGAAAGAGGCAACGTCTTGCGCGAGCGCGAGCGAGCATAAAAGAAGGAACAGTGCGGCTATTTTGGTCGTGCGGCTTTTCATCAGACCTCCGAAGGCTGGGCATTCTGCCGGCGAAAAGACATAGGTTGGACGGGCCAGTAGGACAGAAGTTTGAAAGTACGTTGCGGGAAGGGAGCTTGTCAAACGCCCGGCGGGGCGCAGAGCCACTCATTCTTAGGAATAACGCTGTATTTTGCGAGGAACTGGCTTTCAGGCACAATGACAGGGCGGAGATTACGTGATCGACTCAACCGTAGAAATCCAGGGCAAGGACCTCAAACTCTCGAACCTGCAAAAGGTGCTCTATCCCGCCACGGGATTCACCAAGAAAGATGTGATCGATTATTACGTGCGCATCGCACCCGCGATCCTGCCGCATTTGAATGGACGGGCACTGACGCGCAAACGCTATCCCGACGGTGTCGACGGCGAACCTTTCTTCGAGAAGAACGCGCCGATGCACAAGCCGGACTGGGTAAAAACTGCGCCCATCTGGAGCGAAGGGGGGCATCGGACCGTCCACTACATTCTGGCCAACGATCTGCCCACCTTAGTCTGGCTGGCTAATCTGGCCGCGTTGGAGCTGCATCCGTCGCTGGCGCTGGCGAAAGATATCAAATGTCCGACCGAACTGGTTTTCGACCTCGATCCCGGGCCCCCGGCGAATATCGTGCAGTGCTGCCAGGTGGCTTTCTGGCTGCGGGAAATCTTCGAGCACTTTGGGCTTCAGAGTTTTCCGAAGACATCCGGATCAAAGGGGCTTCAACTCTATGTCCCACTGAATACGCCCACGACATTCGATGCGACGAAGCTTTTTGCCCGCGCGCTGGCGCAGTGGCTGGAACAGGAACATCCCGAGCATGTGGTCTCGGACATGAAGAAGAAGATCCGCACGGGGAAGGTGTTCGTCGATTGGAGCCAGAATGATGAGCACAAAACCACGGTCGCGGTGTATTCCCTGCGAGCACGCGAGCGTCCGACGGCATCCACCCCGGTAACCTGGAATGAGGTGGAGCGCGCTCTGAAGAAGAAAGATGCCGACCTGCTCGTGTTTCAGTCGGAACAAGTGGTTCGGCGTTTCGAAAAATTGGGAGACTTGTTCGAGCCGGTGCTCGAATTGAAGCAGAAATTGCCCGACCTGAAGGCGGCGGCGATTACGAAGCAGCCTGAGTCCATTGACATCGCAGCCCAAGCCGATGGGGGACGCCCCGCGCGGAAGGCCGTCCGAAGGAGTGTGCCGCCAAAAGCTCCCGCGAGAACCGTCCACAAAAAGCGCAGCAGGGTATAATCCCGGTCTTGCGCGCGGCGGAAGGTACTTCGCCGCATAATTCTACCGATGGCTCAACTGTTCGCTGGAACTTCCGGATGGGCTTATCCCAGTTGGCGGCCCGACTTTTATCCTGAAAAGCTGGCGCAGAAGAAATTTCTAGGCTATTACGCCACCCGGCTGAATACGGTCGAAGTGAACTTCACGTTCCGGCAACTAGTGAAAGAAACCACGATTCAGAATTGGCTGCAGGACACTCCCGCGCATTTTCGCTTCGGCATCAAAGCGCACCAGGTGATCACGCACATCAAGCGGCTGAAGGGAACCGAAGATTTTCTGCCGCGCTTTCTGGCAACCATCGAACCGCTGGCCGCGGCCGGGAAGCTAGGGCCGGTGCTGTTCCAATTGCCGCCGAATCTGAAAGCGGACGCCGCTTTGCTCGAGGATTTCCTGGCCGTTCTGCCCCGGACCGTGCCCGCGGCGTTCGAATTCCGGCATGCCTCGTGGTTCACCGATTCGACGTGGAACCTGCTGAAGGCCCGGCAAGTGGCGGTTTGTGTGGCCGAGACCGAGACCATGACCACACCCGATGTGACCACGGCGGGATTCGCCTATTATCGATTCCGCAAGCCGACCTACACGGGGGAAGAGCGGAAATCGATGATCGAGCGCATCAACGAGCACGTCGCGAATGGGCGCGACGTTTTTGCGTATTTCAAACACGAGGAAACGCCGGCAGGAGCGTTGTACGCCGTGGAAGTGCTCGGCGCCGCGCAGCCCTAGGCAGACTGGCGATCCGCCAGCGGCGAATCCGTCTCAGCACTTTCGCCCATGTCCGATAATGCGCATACTATTGTTCTCTCTCCGTGGCTTCTGAACCCAATTCCGTTGTGCTGGCCGGCTTTCTGGATTACTTGAAGATCGAGAAAGGACTGGCGCGGCTTTCGATAAGCGCCTATTCCACGGACATTTTGCAGTTTGCCGAGTTTCTGGAAAAAAGAAAGCGCGTTCTGATGACGGCTCGTCGCATCGATGTGCGCGAATTTCTGCAGCAGCTTTTCTCCAATCGGGTGGATGGACGCAGCGTAGGCAGAAAGCTCTCGGCCCTGCGCCATCTGTATCGCTACTTTTTGCTCGACAAAAAAATGGAGCATGACCCGACGCTGAACATCGACTCGCCACGGCAATGGAAAGTTTTGCCCAAATCGTTGGCGCGGGATGAGGTCGAGGCGACGCTGCGGGCTCCGGCAGAACTGCATGCGCATCGCGACACGAAACAGGCCGCCGCCCTGGCTTCCCGCGACGCTGCCATCCTGGAGCTGTTGTATGCCGGAGCTTTGCGCGTCTCTGAGTTGGTGACCGCAAAAATCGAAGATCTGAAACTGGAATCGGGGTACATGCTGGTGCGCGGCAAAGGCGATAAGGAACGGATCGTGCCGCTGGGCAAGCCGGCGCAGGATGCCCTGACCGAATATCTTGAACGCGGACGTCAGCAACTGATGCTCATGCGTGCTGCGAAGCTGGCCAGCGGCGCAGGACCGGTTGCGACTGCAAAGAATTCGCCTCTGTTGTTCGTCGCCCGCGGCGGTCGCAAGCTGACCCGCCAGCGCATCTGGCAGATGGTCGGGTCGGCATCGGCAGCCTCGGGACGGCATGCCTCCCCTCACATGCTGCGCCATTCCTGCGCCACCCACATGGTGGAAAACGGCGCAGATTTGCGCACCGTACAAACGATTCTCGGGCACGCGGACATTTCGACCACGCAGGTGTACACGCATCTGGCGCTCGACCGTCTGCGGACGGTGTATCAGAAGCATCATCCGCGAGCGAAGGCAAGATGAGGCAATTGTTGATTGTTGAGTTTTGATTGTTGAATAAAAACGCAGCCGCGCAGACTGTCCCAATAGATTTTCATTCAACAATCAACAATCAAGAATCAACAATGACGAAAGCGAGCACAACAGTCGGTAAAGCGGTCGCGGATTTCCTCCGACATCTGCGGGAACGCAACGCGTCGCTGCACACGATCAAGGCCTACACCGGCGACCTCGCCAACTTCGCCGCCTATGTTGGCTCGCGCAGTTGGAAGCAGATCGACCACATCACGGTTCGCGGATTTCTTTCCCAGCTGTATGAAAAGGGGCTGGGGAAAACTTCTGTCGCGCGCTCACTGGCGGCGGTGCGTTCGCTGTACCGCTGGCTGGCGAGCGAAGGAGTCGTCGAACAGAATCCCGCGAAACTGGTAGCGACGCCGAAGCTACCTAAGAAACTGCCGCGGGTTCCCACCATAGAAGAAATGAATTCCGTGCTCGACGGGCAAATGCCCGAGACGGCGGCATTTCCCGAACGCGATCGACTGATGCTGGAACTGCTTTACGGGTGCGGAATCCGCAATTCCGAGTTAACCGGCATCAACCTCGATGACATTCGGCTGAGCGCCGAGGCGATCCTGATTCGCGGAAAGGGCAAGAAGGAACGTTACGTGCCATTCGGAGAGTCAGTAAGAAATGCCCTCGTTGCATACTTGCCGGCGCGGCAGGCCGCCTTGACCGAGACTGGCAAGAATACTGCTGCGCTGCTGATCAACCGGCGCGGCGGCCGCCTCACGACCCGGAGCGTGGGCCGCATCATCAAAAAGATCGCCGTCGCCAAAGGGCTCTCGCCCGATGTTCATCCTCACACTCTGCGCCATGCCTTCGGCACCCACATGCTCGAAGAGGGGGCCGATCTTCGCGCCATTCAGGAACTCCTCGGCCACGAGCGGCTTGCGACCACGCAGCGCTACACGCAACTCTCCATGAAGCACGTGCTGCAGGTCTACGATCAGACGCACCCTCGTGCGAAATAGCACGCGCAAACTCCTCGATTACCTCAGTAATTTGGGCTTTATCGACGCACCCCTTGAAAATGAGCAGACGGGTCTTTATGAACCGCTGAACGCCTGAGTTCGGCCTCTGACCCCCGGGAGGCAATGTGCGCAAGATCAATCCAGAATTGTGGCTATTGCTGATCCTGGTGATCATTGCTGCGATGGTGAATTTCCTGGTCGCATCGCAACGCATGGCCCTGGTCTTTTATTTCCTTCCCACGCTTTTTTCCGCCTATCACTTTGGACGCCGCCACGCGACACTCACGGCGGTGGCCAGCGTCGCGCTCGTGGTTCTGTTGACGTTCGCAAATCCCGCCATGTTCAACCGGCGGTTCGAGTTGCCGTTTGCGAAGTGGTTCGACCTGGCAGTCTGGGGTGGAGTGCTCATGGTGGCCGGATATGCCACGGGCACGTTATACGAGCATAATCAGAAAACATTGCGTGAAATGGAAGATGGCTACGACGGGATGCTGGTGATCCTGCAGAATTTTCTTGCCAACCAGAAACACAGCGAGTCTCACGCCTATCGCATTTCCATGTGCGCCACCCGGATCGCCGAAGCTGTCGGGCTCGATACCGGAGCCGTGGAAGACATTCGCACGGCGGCTCTGCTCTTCAATATGAAGGAATTGGGCATCAGCAACGAGGTCCTCTGCAAAGCCGCACAGGTTTCAGAACATGACCTGCGGCGTGGAAAGCAGAATCGCAGCCGCGCGCTCTCCCGGGGTACCGCCGCCGTCGGATCGTTGCCGCGGGCAATTCCAATCTTTTTGGAAGAACGCCAGCTGCGGCAGAGCGGTGGCAATCCGGAAGACGCTTCTTTCGAAGTGCAAATCCTGGTGCTCGCGGAAGAGTACGAAGCCCTGGTCGGCGGACACCGTGGGGCGAAGGTTTCGCCTGCGCAGGCTGGCCAGGAAGTGCTCAAGCGCGCCGAGAAACGTTACGATTCGATGATCGTGAATGCGTTCGCCAGCGTCTTCGGCGGGCAAGCTTCCGGCGCTGGCGCATGATGGTTCACGACCGCTCGGCGCTGAGTTGTTCCCACATCGCAACAATTCTTCCCCTCAACTCAGCCGTGAGCTTCTCGTAAGCCTCTTCGGACGCTGCCGACTCCGGTGGGGGCATAATCGGGTCTCCGAATTGCATCCTGAGCGGTTTGAATCCCTGAAACGGCCTGTTCCGCGGCCAGGCCTCGTAAAATCCATCGATGGCCACGGGCACAATCGGCACCTGCAGGTGAATTGAGAGAATCGCCGCACCTTTTTTGAACACCTTCGGCGTGCCGTCAATCGAGCGCTCTCCCTCCGGATAGAGCACGAGCACACCGCCATGGCGCAGGCCGAATGCGCCGGCGCGCATGGCCGGAATCAGATTGGCATCCGGATCCACGACGATCACCTTGATCGACCGCGCCAGGCGCCGCATCAGTCCTTTGCCAAAAATTTCGCTGGTACCCACCGCGAACGCTCGATAGAACATTTCCGCCGGCAAAACTCCCGCCAGAGGTGCGGGATCAATATAACTCTCGTGATTCGACGAGATGATGCAGGGACCGCTTTTGGGAAGCTTCTCGAGACCGGTGACTTTCAACTTGAACAGATCGAGGGCGACGACCTGGATCAGTCGCGAGACTAGATACCAGAACGTGTCGTTGAGACGATTGGGGTGAGCCAGGGCCCGGACGTCGGGATCGTCGGGCTCCTCGCTGAGTATGGCTTTCCATCCCGCGAAGGTGGGGCGCGTGCCCGGCTCAACTCCGCTGGCAGCGCTTTGCAAGACCGCATCAATGAGATCGCGTACGGTGTAAATCTCGGCGAGTTGCGATTCTTCAACATTGCCGCCGAGTTCTTCTTCCAGGCGGCTCAAGACCTCCACGCGCTGCATGGAATCGAGCCCGAGATCGAGTTCCAGGTTGAGCGTGGGCCGTATGGTCGCAGGAGCGGAACGGGCAGACTCGCGGACAACATTGAGAGCGCGTTGGACGTCGGGGCGGTTGAGCCATTCGTTTTCCTCAGGAGTGAGCGGCCGTTCGGCCGGCAGTTCCGAAGTGTCCTCCAGCTTCTTACCCTGATTGGCCCGAACCCTTTTTTCGACTTCAAAGCGCTTGATCTTGCGGGTCGTCGTGCGGGGCAGATCGTCCTGCCAGATTTCGTAACTGCTGATGCGCTTCGTCGAAGCTATTTTGGTGGAAAGGCCTTCAATGTCGTAGCGAATCACTTCCTTGGCGTTGACGATCTTGCGCCGTCGAAGTTCGTCGAAGTTCGGAACGATGACCGCGTGCAGGCGATCCCCTCCTTCGCCCGGCTTACCTTCCAGACCCATCACGGCAATTTCCTTGATCACGGGGGATTTCATGTAGTGAGCTTCGATTTCATCCGGGTAGATGTTTTTGCCGTTGCTCAGGACGATTACTTCTTTCTTCCGCCCGGTGAGGAACAAGTGTCCATGGGAGTCGAAGTATCCGAGATCGCCGGTGAGAAACCATCCATCGCGGAACACTGCCGAGGTCGCGTCGGGACGGTTCCAGTAGCCCTTCATCACTACCGCGCCCCGCACGGCCACCTCGCCCACCGCCGGTCCCTCCTCCTGCGGCTGCGGATCTACGATCTTGCCCTCTACGCCCTTCAAAGCTTTGCCAACCGAGCCAATCTGATTGTCGTTTGGTGAATTTGCATAGATGGCGGCAGTGGTTTCGGTGAGGCCGTACGCCTGGAGAACGTCAATTCCCAAGTCGTGGAAGGCGTGCGCCACCGCTGGATCGAAACGCGAACCGCCCGTGACCAGATAGCGCATCTTCGGGCCAAGCGTGTGGTGCACCTTGCGAAATAAGAGCGGGCCGGCGTTGACGCCAACTTTGCGCAGCGTGCGGTTCAGCACCACCATGGCCGCGAAAATCCTCTGGGTCACTCGACCCCGTTTTGCAATTTCCTGCGTGAGCCGCTCGTGAATGAGGTAGAAAAACTGGGGCACGACAGCAAATGCGGTGATATTGCGCTCGCTCAAAGCTCGCATCAGTTCCGTGGTATTGAGCGTTTCCAGGTACACGATGCGAGATCCCTTCACCAAAGGCAGCAAAAGGTTCGCCATCTGGGCCAACACGTGAAACAGCGGCAAGACGCCAAGCAGCGCGTCACTCGGCCCGAGTTCAACCCAGTTGAAGACGGCCTCCACCTCGCCAAGAATATTGGCGTGGGTGAGCATGACGCCCTTCGGGTCGGCGGTGGTTCCCGACGTATAGATCAGGGCGGCGAGATCTTCGTTGTTGGCGGGCACGGGTTTGAAGTTTCCCGGACCGGCCTTGAAAATATCCGGCAGATTTCCCAGCCAGCGGTCGTCGGTTGCCGGTTTGGCGGCGCGATCCGGGTCGACCAGGATCATACCCAGCTTGAGTTCCGAGGCGGCAGGCCGGGCAACCGGGACGTGTTTAACATCGCAGAAGACAGCGGATGCGCCCGCATCCTTTAACAGTTTTGTGACTTGATCGTCGCGCAGAGCGGTGTCGAGTGGCACCACCACGGAACCGGACGCGATGATTCCGAGATATGCGGCCACCCAGCGGGGATGATTGTCGGCCAGGATGGCAAGCCGCGATCCCCGGCGAAAACCATGCTCGGTGATCCAGCGGCTCACCGATTCCGCCATGCGTTGCAGTTCAGAGTAGGTACAGCTTACGATCTGGTCGTGGCGCTGAAGTTCCAGGGCAACGTTGTTCGGCCAGCGCTGGGCGCATTCGACAAAGCGGTCGTAGAACGTGGGCATGGGTCGTGGGGAATATACACGAAAGCGGGTGGAGACGCAGTGAGAGCGCCCACCAGATCCATTTGCAGAATTGATTTGGCTACGGTTTTTTCGGTTGCTGGAGCTTCTCGGCGTCAGCCAGCAGCTTGCGGAACTTTTCCACCGCCTGCACTTGGGGCGACGGCCTCAGGCAATCTTTGGCGATGTAACGCCACACGGGAGATGCGTCTAACGGATCGGTCCGGTTTCCCCGATACACCGCAAACGTATCCTGAGTGGCCCCAACCTCGTTGCCGATGTGCGGCCCCTGGTTCGGGGGATTCATGGAGGGATCGTTCATCGGAGGTGGCTGTCCCCGTTGTCCGCCGATACGAACGCTCGAGTCGGTGCTCTGCCCGACTCCGGGGCGCTGATCCAATGGTCCGCCTCTGACCGTCGGCCGCACTGCACGGTCATCGCCCGTGCGCACCGTAATGATGAGATCGGATTCGGCACCATCCATCACCAGCCTGAACCGCCCCCATTCCATAAGCGCTTTTTCCACGTTCTCACGGGCCATGGCATTGGCGTTGGGCTGATTGAGCGGCTCGCCGGCGTCGGGGTCGACAACGACCAGCACGGTCTGAGCCCGCAAAATGTCCTCGGGAATGACGGGCTTTTTGTCTTTGGCCAGGGCCGGAGTGATCAGCAGAATAGCCAGGGCGAGCAGCGAGCAGAGGCGTGCGGTCATAAAGACCTCCATCACCGACGCCGCCATTATACTGGACGTCGAGATGCTGAACGGTTAAGGTGTCTGGTGCTGCGCTCTATGCCGTTCGGCGGCGGCAACGGCCTTCCGGAACTGCTCAACCGCGGCCACATTCGGAGCTTTGAGAGCGTCCTTGGCGGCATACTGCCATATCGGCGCTGATTTCGCAGAATAGGCCACGCCCCCACGGAAAACTTCAAAAACGTCATCCACACGCCCGATTTGCTTCCCGACGTGGGGATTGGTGCGCTTCGGGTCCGCGGTAGGATCGCTGATCGCGGGAGAGCGTCCTTGCTGGCCGAAGATGCGGACGTTTCCGTTTCCCGGACGCACCTCTTCGCGCGTATCGGCTGGCCCGGTCTCAAGGGTGGGTGAGACCGCGTTCCCTCCGGCGCGGACACTGATCACCAGATCGGATTCTTGCCCCTCTGCCAGAGTGAATCGGCCCCAATCTGCCAGCGCCCGCTGGACGGCCTGCTGGGCGTCAGAGTTCGACATGGGGTGGTTCAGGGAATCAGCCGCGTCCGGGCTCACCACAACCCGCACCGTGTGCGCTTCGAGAACCCAGTCCGGCAGGCTGTTCTTGTCTTTGGCGACGGCGGGCCCGGTCAGCAGGGTAACCAGCAGCAAGAGAAGGCCATGGCGGGACATTGCGTGTGTCTCCTGCACTGAGATCTTCGGACTTAGAAGCCGATTATAGGCTCCCAGGTTACCTGCTGGTCTAAAGACATCGTCTTCAGCATCTAATATGCTAGGCTTTTAAAGATGTATCGGGGCACGCTCTGCCCTCTGAAGGACTTCCAGTTTGATTAACACACTGCTAGGCAAGGTTTTTGGCACCAAGAACGAGCGTGTCATCAAGAGCTTGACGCCGAACGTACAGGCCATCAATGCGCTTGAGCCGGAGATCCAGAAGCTCACGGACGCCGAACTGCGCGCCAAAACGGACGAATTCCGCCAGCGTATTCAGGAGCGCCTGAGCCGTGTGACGAAGCCTCAACAGGCCGAGCCGGCCGTTCCCGACGCGGAGGGCGAAGACGATTTTGACCAGCAGAAGCAGTTCGAAAAAACGGAGTATGAAGCCCTTCAGGAAGTACTCGAAGAAATTCTCGTCGAGGCCTTTGCTGTAGTCCGCGAGGCCGGCCGCCGCGTGCTGAATATGCGGCATTTCGATGTGCAGCTGATCGGCGGAATGGTGCTGCACAGCGGCCGGATCTCGGAGATGAAAACCGGCGAAGGCAAGACGCTGGTCGCTACGCTTCCCGTTTATCTCAATGCCCTCAGCGGACGTGGCGTGCACGTAGTCACCGTCAACGACTACCTCGCCAAACGCGACTCGGAGTGGATGGGCAAACTCTATCGCTTCCTTGGACTGTCGGTTGGGGTCATTGTCCACGATCTCGATGATGAAGAGCGCCGCGCTGCCTATGCGGCGGATGTCACCTACGGAACGAACAACGAGTTTGGCTTCGATTATCTGCGCGACAACATGAAGTTCGACATCCGCGACTGCGTGCAGCGCGGGCACAATTTCGCGATCGTCGACGAAGTGGACTCCATCCTGATTGACGAGGCCCGCACGCCGCTGATTATCTCCGGCGCCAGTGAAGAATCCACCGACAAGTATTACAAGGTCAACCGCATTATCCCCAAACTGGAAAAAGGCGAAGAGATCGAGGGGCCTCCTGGTGAACCGGCCCAACTGACGGGCGATTTCGTCGTCGACGAGAAGCACCGCAATATCACCGTGACCGATGAGGGTTGGGAGAAGGTTGAAGGGCTGCTGGGGATCGGGAACATCGCCGACCCGGAGAACTGGCCTCTGAAGCATCACGTGGAAACTGCGATTAAAGCCCACGCGCTGTATCACCGGGACGTCGAATATGTCATCAAGGATGGCGAGGTCATCATCGTCGACGAGTTCACCGGGCGCATGATGCCGGGTCGGCGGTGGTCCGACGGCCTGCACCAGGCGATCGAAGCCAAGGAAGGCGTCAAGATCGAGCGCGAGAACCAGACGCTGGCCACCATCACCTTCCAGAATTATTTCCGCATGTTCAAGAAACTGGCCGGGATGACCGGTACGGCCGAAACGGAAGCGGAAGAATTTGAAAAAATCTACAAGCTGGAAGTGGTGGTGATTCCGACCAACAAGCCGCTGCTTCGCGTCGAGAATCCAGATGTGGTCTACCGGACGGAGAAAGAAAAGTATTTTGCGGCAGCGGACGAAATCCAAAAGCTTGCTACTACGGGGCAGCCGGTGCTTGTGGGTACAACTTCGGTCGAGAAGTCGGAACGGCTTTCCGAACTGCTGAAGAAGAAGGGCCTCAAGCACGTAGTGCTCAACGCCAAGTTTCACGAACGCGAAGCGGAAATCGTGGCACAGGCAGGTCGGAAGGGCATGGTCACCATCGCCACGAACATGGCTGGCCGCGGCACCGACATTCTGCTCGGCGGCAATCCCGAGTTCATGGCCAAGCAGGAACTGGTCAAGAAGGGAATTGCGCAGCAGTTGCGCGTGGCGCAGGGCAAAATCGAAGGGCCGCAGGAAGACGGGGAGACCTCGGTCTTCTACTACAACGGCAACGAATACAACGTCCCGACCGACAAGTGGACCGACGCAATCAATCGCTACAAACAGCAGACCGACGTAGAGCACGACGAAGTGACCGCGGTCGGCGGTTTGCACATTCTGGGAACCGAACGCCACGAGTCTCGCCGCATTGACAACCAGCTTCGCGGACGTGCGGGCCGCCAGGGCGATCCGGGCTCCTCACGGTTTTATCTTGCGCTTGAAGATGACCTGATGCGCATCTTCGCGAAGGAGTGGGTCTCCACCCTGCTGCAAAAATTGGGCATGGAAGAGGGCGTACCTATCGAGTCGAAGATGATTACGCGTCGCATCGAGACCGCGCAAAAAGCCGTGGAAGGCCAGCATTTCGAGTCGCGCAAGCACCTGCTCGAGTACGACGACGTGATGAACAAGCAGCGCGAAGCCGTCTATGGCCTGCGCCGCCGTCTGCTGGAAGGGACCGACCAGAAGGACCTGATTCTCGAGGATTACGTGTCGGCTATACTTGCCGATCAACTCGAACAGTTCTGCCCACCCAAGGCGCATGCGGACGATTGGAATATCAGAGGCCTGAAGGACGCGATCTTCACCCGCTTTGGCGTCGACTTTCTAGCCGAAGGCGTGAAGCCCGAGACGATGAATCGCGCGGAACTCGGTGACGCCATTTTTGCCAAGCTTAAAGAGCGCTACGAAGCAAAAGAAAAGCTCATCGGTCCCGAAGCTATGCGCCATCACGAGCGCATGATCATGCTCAGCGTAATTGACCAGCAGTGGAAAGATCACTTGCTCAGCATGGATCACCTGAAGGAGGGCATCGGGCTGCGCGGATATGGCCAGCACGATCCGCTGGTCGAGTACAAGAAAGAATCTTTCGACATGTTCGAAGCGATGATGCAGCGCTTCCAGGAAGATACGGTTCGCTACTTGTACCTGATGCAGATTCTGGAGCGGCCGCCGCAACCGCCGCCGGATGCGGTCCCTCCACCCTCGGTTCAAGCAGGGCAGGGCCAGGACGGACATGGCGGAGACGGGAACGGCAAGCGTCCGGCGCGCATGGTTTCGACCTCGGCTGATGAACTGGAAGAAGCCTTCATGCGCCGCAAGCGCCGCGAACTCGAGCAGGCCCGCATGGCGGGCGGCGGAGAAGCGCAGCAGGTGCAGCAAGTCGTCCGCGGTCAGGAAAAAGTAGGGCGCAACGATCCTTGTCCGTGCGGTTCCGGCAAGAAATACAAAAAATGTCACGGCGCCTAGCTGTGGCAGTTCACGTCCTACAGTGCCCGCGCTTGCAGGTGAACCGCTCAGTCATCGTGTTCCCCCGCGTCCCTAGTCTCCACCTCATTGCTGATTGACGCCGTGTGATAGCTCTTGCTTCGCGTCAGGGCGCACTTGCACCTGGAACAATTCCTGGAAACCAGTGTACCGCGTTATCGTGGTAAAGCTTGCGCAGGATAGGCTCCGGCAACTCGAGACCCTGAACCTTGCGGCCCTTAACCTCGAACGTTTGGTTTGTGGCGAAGAACTTCCAATCGCGGGCGTAGGTGTCGTTCCATTCCGCGAGCGCCTTTTCCGTATCGTCTTTTGGCATGACCACCAGATCGGTCCCGTAGAGGACGCGGTCCTGATATTTGATCAGGAACGCCCGCACTTTATCGCGCGGCTGGATCATCAGGTATTCAACGCGGGCCGCCGTATCGACAGCAAAGTTTGGATAGCGATCGAAGCGCTTCGCGATCTTATCGACATCCGTTTCCATGCTGCCCAGATGCGCGCCAACTACCCGTAGCTTGGGATTCTCCGCGAGAAAGTGATCTCGCGCCGCCAGGATAGCGGCTTTCGAGGGCCACTCGGGATGAAGGTAAGCGTATTCCTCCGGATGCTGCTGGTAGTACGAATAGTCGGGGCTGGCGGGGTTTGGGGGCTGCCAGCAAGAATCCGGCTCCGCGATGTGGGCGACGACAGTGCGATTATGCGCGGCAATCGATTGATAGATGGGCTCGAAGGCAGGATCGTCGGGCATCACGTATTTCCCGGCTTTCGATTTCATCTCCATGCCCATGACTTTATAGATCTTCACCGCGACTGCTCCGTGCGCGAAGTCGGCATCAAGCTGGCGGATCGTGCGCTGGGCAAATCCGGGGTCTTCGAACTCGTAAGGGCTAAAGGTTGTACAAAAAACCGCCCGGCCGTCCGTGACGTGGACAACCTTGAGCGTGTCACTCCGCTGCGGCTCCAACCCCTTGCCGTAGGGATCACGGTCATCGATCACAATGATGTCGAGAACGCGCAGGTTCAGACGCTTGAGAAGAGTCCCAAAAGCCGGGTCATCCTTGTAAAGATGAACGTGCGCGTCAATCGGTGCCAGAGCAGAAAAGCTCGCGAGATCGGGCGGCGGCAAGTCGGGTTTGGTTCCGTATGATGAACCGGAGAGGAGCACTGACGCGAGTATCAAGAGGGTCAGCACAGTCGGTGCCAGGGGCAGCAACGTTCGCTTCGAGGTTTTGGATATCAATTTAGCCCTCCAGTTTTACGGATTCGAAAGCTACAGGCGCCAAGTACATTCGGATTGTCTTTAATGTTGTGGTGAACTATTTGAGGCCCTTGCCTTCCACGACCGTTACATAACGATCGATGGGTAAATCCGTGAATGTCTCGACTCGGCCACTGGGCAACGGCCAGCGGATCTCAAGCTTGTCGATCTTAGACCGCGTTCCCAGCCCCAACACGACGCGCGGGTCGTGAGAAGAGAGATAGCTCCCCCCGCCTGTTTTCAGACAGGTGCGCCTGAGGTCGCCCGCTTGCCAGGTAATGCGCGCTCCGATGGCATCGGGATTGCAGTTCCTTCCCACAAGATGTAAGCCCAGCCAATGATTGCGTTCAGCCGCCACGTTCTTCAGTAGTATTGGTGGCCCATTGTTGACTGTGACAAGAACATCGACAGCGCCATCATTGTCGAAATCGCCCAGAGCTAATCCGCGCGCGGCAAACACCTGGTTAAAAACGGGACCGGCATTGGAACTGACGTTCTCCAGACCTTTGCCGTTGTTATGAAAGAGCAGAAACGGCTCCTGGTAGGTTACTTGAGTCGAGTGCTGCTCGATCCGGTCGTCCGGGTGCCCATTGGCAATGAACAGATCCATCATCCCGTCGTTATCGTAATCGAAAAACTTTACACCCCAGCCACTCATAAGCCGTGTGGCGGAGCCGATGCCTAAAGGAAATGCCAGGTCGTCAAAGGTGAGATCGTGATTGTTGTGATAGATGGAGTACATCTCGTGATCCACATTGGAGACAAACAGATCCTGCCAGCCGTCCTGGTCGTAGTCGGCGGAATCGACACCCATGCCGGAGCGAGCGCGACCATCTTGACTATAGGCGACCCCGGCCGCGAGGCCGATTTCTTCGAACTTGCCTTTACGATTGAGAAAGAGAAAATTGGGAACGGTATCATTGGCGACGAAGAGATCCATCCAGTTGTCGTTATTGACGTCGGTCGCAACCGCTCCCCAAGCTTTCCCCAGAACCTTAGCGATGCCGGTTTCCGCAGAGACATCACGGAAGGTGCCGTCGCCGTTGTTGTGAAACAAGTAGCTCGGCATCGGTTCATACACCCGTGGTAGGCAGTAGTAGCGTTCGCCGGTACGCGCGTCGCCGCAAAACTTGTTCTTTGATTTGTCAAAATCGACGAAGCGGCATACGAAAAGATCGACCTTGCCGTCATTGTCGTAATCGAACCAGACTGCACTGGAGGCCCAGCCCGGGGCAGCCACACCTGCCTTCTCGGTCACGTCGGTGAAGGTGCCATCGCCATTGTTCCGATAAAGAATGCTGCGGCCGTACTGTGTTACGTACAGATCGGGAAACCCATCCTGGTTATAGTCGGCTACAGCAACGCCCATCCCGTAGCCCCCACCAGGCACGCCAGCCTTCTCCGTTACGTCGGTAAATGTGCCATCGCGATTGTTACGATACAGCGCGTTGCGAAGAGGAGTCTTTGGATCGAAGAAATCACAGCGGCCGCTGTTGACCAAATAGATGTCCATCCAGCCATCCCCGTCGTAGTCGAAGAATGCGCAACCGGCGCCGGTAGTCTCAGCCAGGTAGTACTCAGGTGAACGGCCGTTTACGTGTTGCCAGGTGATTCCTGTCCTGCTGGCAGGCAACTGCTCGAACAATGCGCGAGCCGAGGGCTGGCCAGCCCCATTAAGGAAGTGATGGAATGGAGAGGCGCAGGGTACGAATCGCTTGGGGAGAAGCAGCGGAAACGCACTTAGCGCACCAAAGAATTCCCTGCGGGTAAAGTTTCCCATCGCTCCTGTGCAACGCCTCAATTGAAAACCTTCGTCGTACAAATTTCGGAGATGTGTGCCGTCACAGTTCTGGCGTATTTATTTTTCTTGCACCAGACCCCGTCCCTCTGCCACGGTGTAAAACCTGTCGACCGCGGGAATCCTGATCTCTTCTTTTTTTCCGCTCGGCCACTGAATTTCCAACCTCTGCACGCTTGTACTGGCGCCCAAACCGAAATGCAGCCTTAAGTCAGAACTGGAATCATAACTACCACCGCTGATCACATCCTGGAAAATTCTCATTCCCCCCGCGGTAACAAAGGCCTTGGCGCCAATGGCATCGCGCGGGCTTCCGGGTCCACCGATCAGTTTCAACCCCAGCCAGTGATTCTCGTTCTTCACAACGTTGCGCAATAAGGTAGGCGGCGAATCAATGTTATTGATCACAACGTCCACGTGGCCGTCGTTGAAGAGGTCAGCGCATGCGACGCCACGCCCGGAAAGGACGTCCGCCAGCCCGCTGCCGGTAGCGGCCGGCATCAGTTCGAAGCGCGAGCCGTGGAGATTCCTAAACAGCAGCGGCCGCTGTTTATACGTCGTCCCCCAATCGTAATGGTCCGCTTCCGGATACGTATGACCGTTGGCCATGAACAGGTCAAGCCAGCCATCATTGTCATAATCGAGAAAGACGGTACCCCAGCCTAGAAAGGGGATGGTGGATTCACCGATCCCTGCCTGGAACGAGACATCCGTAAAGCTATCGTTGCCGTCATTCCTATACAACGTGAAGTTGTCGTCGGAGAAATCGGTGACAAACATATCCAACAAGCCGTCATTGTTGTAATCGCCAATCGCTACTCCCATGGAGGCTTGTGCACGACCTTCCTCGTTCAGGGCAAATCCCGAGACATAGCTGACGTCTTCAAATGTCCCATTGCCGCGATTGCGATAGAGATACCGCGGGGTGGAGTCGTTGGCTACAATCAAATCAAGCCGACCGTCATTATCGATATCTGCGAACGCCGACCCGAGTCCATAGGAGAGGCCGGGATTGGAAACACCCGCTTTTACGCTCACGTCGTTGAAGGTCCCGTCGCCGTTGTTATGGAAAAGATGGTCTTGCTCTCCTGCCAGGCCGCGCGGACCGCACATCACGCTCTCTCCCCGGTACCCGCAGTAGTTGACCTTCATTTGGGGACTGCCGGGTACGGGAGGATTATCAAGATCAAACTTTACGTAACCGGCGACGAAAAGATCGAGGAGGCCATCGCCGTCGTAATCTCCGAACGTTGCGCCGGTGGACCAGCCTCCCAGCGCGACGCCCGCCTTTTCGCCGATGTCAGTAAAAGTACCGTTGTGGTTGTTATGGTACAAGCGGTTCTTGCCAAAATTGGTGACGTATAGATCTGGCCAGCCGTCATTGTCGAAATCGCCCGCCGCGACACCGAATCCCCACCGGTCGTTGGCCACACCGGCTTTGGCTGTGACGTCGGTAAAAGTCCCATCATGATTGTTATGGAACAAAGCCGCATGCGGGGCTGGAGCCTTTCCCTTAACACTGTCGAAGGTCCCGCCATTTAAGAGGTAAATGTCCGGCCAGCCGTCGTTGTCATAGTCCAGGATGGCTACCCCTGAACCCAGAGTCTCGAGAATGAACTTTTTTTGCGGAGTGCCAGACTGGTGCAAGAAACTATCCAAACCGGCTTTGACCGTTAAGTCTTCGAACACCACGGGAGCCCCATCCACGAAGCCGCCGGCAGTGATGACCCGGTTCTGCTTGTCACGTACAGGAGAGTGAGGCTTGCCCGTGGCAGCGCCGCCTTGGTCCTGGCCCCTGGGCTGGCTCGACATCCCCGAGTGATCGTCCTGTGCTGATACGACAGTGCACAGCAAGAGCACGCACATCAGTGTGAGCAAATTACGAGACGAAGGCCGTAATGCAACCGTGCCAACAGCCAGCGCGCATTCAACCGAGTCCAAACTTCCCTGAGAAAAGCCCAATCTACCGTGCAATACTGCTCCCCTCCTGCTTAGTTCGCTGTCCGAAAAAACGCGCCGTTCCTCCTCAATCGTCTTGTGCCAAAGTGCGCCAAAAGTCAAAAAATGCTGCTGCCACACGGAAAGGGCGCTGGTTTTAGAGCCATCCGAATGAAAACCCGCAATATTGGGTGAGGGGTCTAGTAACCGGACGCGCCGATAATATCAATCTACTACTTAGTTCTTGACAGTGTTGATTTATTGCGAATAATCTTTCGAACCATTACGGATATTTTGTTTTTAGCATTATTCCGTGCTGTTCGGGGTTTCGGGGATCGAGAGTGCGGCCTTAGGAAATGGCGATACTACAAACGCTTTCCGCAGTTGCAGTTGCTCGCGGGCAAGTGCTTTACGGTAGAGGAGGCACACCGGTGTCAATATCAAGACTTGCAGCTAGAGTTTCCGCCATCCTTCTCCTGCTTTGCGTCGGCGTGGTGATCAAAGCAAATCCCGCCTACGCGCAGAGTACCTACGCCAATCTGAGCGGCACTGTCACAGACAGTTCCGGTGCGGTGATCGTGGGCGCGCGATTGACGCTGACCAACACGGCCAGCAAGTCTATGGCGACCTACCAGTCGGACGCCGGAGGGCGATACGTCTTTCGCGATCTGGAGCCCGGCACCTACAGCTTGGAGGCTGCCAAGGCGGGCTTCGATACCATTACTCAGACTGGCATTGTACTGACCATCAATGCTTCTGCGCACAACGACATCGTACTGAAGGTTGGTGCAGGAGCCCAAAGAGTGGAAGTGGTGGCGAGCACATCCTTGGTCAACTATGACAACGCAACTGTTCAAGGTGGCATAGAACCGCAAACCCTGGCCGATCTGCCCATCGCGATTGCCGATGGGAACCAGCGGTCCTCCGCGCAACTGGCGGTTCTTCTGCCCGGCGTTACTACCTCGAGTGGCAGCGATGCATACAATGCCCGCATCAACGGCGGCCAGCAAAGTGGCGACGAAGCTATCCTCGATGGCGCCACCCTGGCGGAAGGGTACCTGAGCCAGAGCGGGATGGTAGCCATCCACACTGATTTTCCGGTTTCCCCTGACATGATTTCGGAGTTGAAGGTGGTGACCTCGACCTACGAGCCGCAATACGGGTTTACGACTTCCGGTCAGATCGTTGCCCAGACGAAGAGTGGCGGCACCAGTTTCCACGGCTCCGGATACGCTTACCTGCGCAATGACGGATTAAATGCCCTGCAATGGGGCGTGCCAGCAGGCACGACCAGAACATTTGACCATGAGATGGACGCCGGCGCCAACATCGGCGGCCCCATAAAGTTGCCAGGGGTCAATAGCGGCAAGAACAAGGCTTTCTTCTTCTTCAACTGGGAGCCCTACAGGCTGAACGGCGGAGCGACGCGGCCGACCCTCACAATCCCCACCCTGAAGGAGCGGGCGGGCGACTTTACCGACAACGTGGACCCCGATACTGGGAATCTGATTCCAATCTACGATCCACGGACCGGTCAGCAGTTCAGTTGTAATGGCGTGCTCAATGTGATTTGTCCGAACCTTGAGGATCCAATCGCACAAGCGTGGCTGGCGCAGCTCCCGACGCCAACCAACTCCGGAACATCTAACAATTACCTAGTGCCTCACGCGGTTCCCAACTCTTTGTATACCGGGTCGGATGCCTATCTGTTCCGTATCGACGATAATTGGGGGGACTTCGATCGCTTCTCCTTCTCGTTCTACCGTAGATATAACAACTCCAACCTGGCGTCCGCCCTTCCCACTCCGATTTCAAGCGCACAGGGGCAGCCGGGTCATTCCGGGGTCTATCGGTTCAATTGGGAGCACGCATTTTCGGTGAAGACGACCAACCACTTTACGCTGGGTTATTTGGACCTCTACGAGGATATCGTGTCGGCCGATACTTTTTCGAAAGTGAAAATGCCCACCGTGCCGGGCGTGGCCAACACGACCTCGTACCTTCCCGTGTTTACTTTTGGCAGCTTGCAATTGGGTGAACCCAGCGGGCCGCCGGGGCACAACATTAGCACTCGTCCGACCTATGCGATCAACGATATTCTCAGCCGGGTGGTGGGGAGCCACACGCTGGTGGCTGGCCTCGAGTGGCGCTCCCCCCAAGGAAACGCCAAATCGGGGGTCAATCAAGGCGGCACGTTCGGCTTTGGGGGCGTGACTGGCCTGAAGGGCACCGCAAGCGGCAATGGCAATGCTGATTTCTTTATCGGCGCAGCCAGCAGCGCCAGCGTGAGCTACTACAATGTGCCGGCGATCTATATACGGCAGACCGGCTGGGCGGTCCATTTTGGTGATACCTGGCGCACCACTCCCAAGTTGACACTGGCCTATGGACTGCGCTGGGACATGGAAACTCCGACGCGGGAAAAATACAACCACGCTTCATTTTTCGACCCAACTTTGCCCAACCCCGACGCGGGTGGTCTTCCGGGAGCCCTGGCCTTCGCCAGCTCCAGCAGGCCATACCCAGAGAAGGTGGATTATGCGGGGGTAGCGCCTCGCTTGGGTTTCGCCTACGCAGTGAGGCCGAACATGGTCGTTCGTGCCGGATACGGCATCTTCTTTGGCCAGGCATTCTATCCGGGCTGGAATGGGGGAAACAGCCTGGACGGCTATAACGTCAACTCCGCCATCAGTAGTCCAGGCTACAACGGCACTGGACAAGCCGTTCCCGCAATGTGTCTGACGCCCGGCAATGCGTTCTGCGTGGCGGCGGGCGTGCCGGCGAATGGCTACCCCACCCCCCCCAGCCTTGCGCCAAGCCTCACACCTGGTTTTGACAATGGATTAGCCCCGCTCTACCGGCCGTTTAACGCCAACAAACGGGGGCGGGCGCAACAGTGGAACTTGACGATTGAGCGACAGTTACCCTGGAAGACGGTCGTAAGCGCTGCTTATGTCGGAGCGCACAGCACCCACCTGCTCTCGGCGTTGCAGCCGCTCAATGTGCTCAATCCGAGTGACCCCCGTGTGATCGCGAACGGGGCGAACCTGCAAAACTCGTGGGATCCGTCCAGCGGGGTTCCCGAGCCTTACCCGGGATGGGCCTCATCCGTGTCTTGTGCCTCGGTGGGACAAGCGCTGCTGCCCTACCCGCAATATTGCAGTAATCTGGCTGGGCTCAACGAGAATGTCGGCAACTCGATCTACCATTCTTTCCAGGGGCGCCTGGAGCGACGCCTCGATCAAGGCATCTACATGCTCCTGTCTTACACCAACTCCAAGACCATTGAAGATGCCTCCTCCAACACGCAGACCCAGGCGGTCACGTGGAACGGGCAGAATGGTATTATCTCACCCTACCAGCGCTACCGCGCCCGCACTCTGGCGTCCGACGACGTGCCGCAAGTCGTGTCGGCTGCCTTCGTCTATGACCTTCCCTTCGGCCACAACAAACGGTTCCTGAATAGGGGTGGTGCACTGGACAGGGTCGTGGGGGGATTCCAGATCAGTCCGATTTACCGCTGGTCTCGCGGCATCCCGTTCTATATCCGCGATAACGGGACCTGCATGGCGTACGTAGGAGGCTGCATACCCGGCCAGATTCCGGGGGTGAACCCGTTCCTTCAAGACCCCAACCACTTTAACCCCTTCAAGGGTTGCACTCCCGATCAAGGGGCGTGCGCCCCATTGCTCAATGTCAATGCGTTCGAGCCCTACAGCAGCTTCGCGACACCAGGCTATTCCGGATATGGGCGCCGGATCAGCAATCTCCGTGGGCCCAACTTCAAGGACTTGGACTTCTCGCTGACGAAGAACACGAAGATCACTGAACGAGTGACCTTCAAGATCAGCGCCAACTTCTTCAATGCCTTGAACGCCCATTTCTTTATCAACGACGAGAGCCAGAACTTTGGAGGCGATACGTCCTTTAACACGGATATTACCCCTAACCCGTCCGCGCCGTTCGGCACGTGGAATGGGGTGGTCAGCCAGCCACGGACTATACAGGTGGCCGGGAGAATTGAGTTCTAATCCGGTCAGTCTTTGAGTGAACCAGCCACTCACGGAATCGTGGGTGGCGGTGGCGCCCAGTTCTGAAGAGGGACGCCTTCAGGACGCAAAACTGGGTTTAACGCTGGGCACTCTGTAGAGGGGAAGGTTCCTGTTTCAACTTCTTGAACTTCTCAATTTGTTCTTGCGCTTCTTCCCGTTTCCCTAGTCGTTGATAGATTCGACCCAGGGTATAGTGAGGCTCTGGATACGAAGGATCCAATTCAATGGCCCGTTGCAGGGGAGCGACGGCTTCTTCGAATTTCCCCTCCTTTTCCAACACCAATCCCAATTGATAGTGAGCTTGAGGAAACTTGGGATCGTAGGCCAAGGCTTCATGCAGCCGCACTTGTGCTTCTTGGAGGCGATTCAGCGAGATGAGAGAGACGGCAAGATTCAGGGGCGGCCAGGCGGAAGGGTGCTCCTGCTTACGGTTGAGTTCGATTGCGCGGGTGAAGCTCTGGACGGCTTGATCGAACTGGCCCAAGGAGTCATAACACAGCCCCAGGTTGTTATAGGCGCGCATCATGTTTGGATCGAGTTCAATCACATGCCGTAACCTGCTTATGGCCGAGGTGTATTCCCGCGCATCGTAGTCTAGCTTGGCCAGCCAGTAGAGGTAGAGAGGGTTCTGGGGATCGCCCTGGGAAAGTCTATGCAGTTCGTCTCGGCCCCAGTCCGGCCGGTTAAGCCGCAGATAAGCCATCGCCAGCGAAAATTTGCTCTGATCGTCTAGCGAAGCGATCGCTTCGGCTTTCTTCCAGGCAATGGCCGCATTGAGGTACTGGCCGTCGAGGAAGAGTATATGTCCCATCAGCGTATAGAGCTTGGCGGCGCGGGCTGACTTTGGGTCGGGTTGCGTCTCCTCTAGCAAAATGGTCTCAGCGCGTTTGTAGTCGCGGCGATTCAAAGCGCTCTCCACTTCAGCGCGTCGGGAGGGTTCAAGCTGAAGCCCTGCGACCAATTTCGAAGTGCCCGGCACTGGTAGCGCCTCGGGCGCCGGGACTTGTTGCGCAAAGGCCGGAAGGGAAAGACATCTGGTGAGCAGGACCCCGAATATCACTGCGCGCCGCCACTTCAGCGGATTGAAATTACGGAGCATTGCGTTTCCTAAGGGATAGAAGCTGACTTTGCCGCTGCAATTTTCGCTCTAGCCGCCAGCGCGGCCTGACTGTCAGGAACTAACGACAACTCGAGCGCGATCTCCGCAAGTGCTTCATCGTATTTCTTCTGTTCCAAATAGATGAGCGACCGTGACAGATGAATCTCGGGGAGCTTGGGATCGACGTCAGCCGCCTTTTGAAAAGATGCCAGCGCCTGATCATACTTCCCCTGATTCCAAAGTTCCATGGAGAGCGCCTGGTGCAGACGCACAGAGTTGGAATCGATCTTGGCGATGTCCTTCAACGATGATCGGGAAAGATCTGCCCAGCTTCTCGCCAACAGGTACACGTATTCGGGATTGTGGGGTGCCAGCCTGGTGAGTTGCTGGTACTGATCGATCGCAGCAAAATGCTCCCCAACGGCGTCGTAGGCACGCGCCAGCTGCAAATGTACTTGCGGCTCAGCTGGCATAAGTTTCTCGGCGATCTTTAGATCACGGGCGGCTTCTGCACTCTTGCCGAGCGCGAGCAAACTGATGCCCAACAACAAGTGTGCCGGGCCAAACTCCGGCTGCAATCGTAGGGTCTGGCGGAATCTGTCCACGGCTTGCTCGTGTTGACCGCGCTCCTGCGCGATAACGCCCAGATTGTGGTACACGAGGGGGGACTCTAGACCTTGGTGCAAGGCCAGAGTGAAAATCTTCTCGGCGGAATCCAGGTCACCCGCCTTCAGCGCAGCAATGCCTTTGGCAAGTTGCTCCTCGCCAGGTGAGGTCGCGTCCTGGCCGGCAGACAGACCAGCGCATATAAAGAAGAGGGCCAGCGGAGCAAGGATCCAGGTTCGATTCATCCCAGGGGACATTTTACTTCTCCACTCGGCGGCAGCAATATAGAATTAACTGAACTTCCTGCTTCCTCCTGATCCCGTTGAGTGTATGAATTTCTACCGGTCACATCTGGCGCTGCCTTTAGTCGTTTTTTGCGGCTTCGCGCTTTTTAGCAATTCCGTTCTTTGCCAATCGAGTTTTCCAACTGACCGGGAAAGCGTCATTACTGAGATCCAGGATCTCATCGACCAGGATAATCTTGATGCCGCCAGGCAGAAGATCTACGAGGCGCAGAAGGGAATGACCGATTCCGGTCTCGACAACCTGCTTGGAGTCATTGAGGCCAAAAAAGGAGACTACGCCGGGGCGGAAGAAAGTTTCGCAATCGCTATACGCCGCGCCCCGACCTTCACTGCTCCTTACCTGAATCTGGCACGTCTTTATCAAGAGAACGTTCTTCGGGACCCGAAAGGGAAGACCAAAGCGCTCGCCACCTATGGGCAATTGCTTAAGTTCGATCCCGACAACACGGAAGCGAACTATCAGGCCGCTGTGCTGTTGATGGAGCAAAGCCGGTACGAGAAATCGCAACGGTATTTGTCCCACCTTCCGCCTGACAGCCAAGACATCAGCCAAGCGCTAGCGGTTCGTTGTGCAGACCTGGCCGGCCTTGGCGAGCGGACACGCACGGATGAGTGTGCGGCTCGGTTGCGTTCCCGTCCGGATTTTTCCGAAGCCGATGTGCAAACGATTGCGCCAGCGCTAGCCTCTGCCAAGCGCGAAGATCTCATCGTCGGACTAGAAGAAGCCCTGACAAAGCGTGGGACGCTCTCCGGCCAATCTCTGCATACGCTCGGGCTGGCCTATGAGAAGACTGGACAACTCGCAGAGGCGCGCAGCGCCCTGGAACAGGCCTTCACCAGTCTCGGCTCATCCTCGACCGGGATACTTCTAGACCTGGCGCGAGTTGGGCAAGAACAAAAAGATTACAAGGGGTCGCTGGGTTACCTGGCGCACGCTGAGGACCTGAACCCAAAGGACGCCACGATTCCGTACTATTTTGGCATCCTGTGTCTGCAATTGAATCTTCTCGCCGAAGCCCAAAGGGCAATGAGCAAGGCTCTTGCCCTCGATCCCGAAAACCCTTCGTACAACTACTCCATGGGAGCAGTCTCCGTTTTCTCGGAGGGTGCGGAGCAGGCAATCCCGTATTTCCAGAAGTATCTGAAACTCAAGCCGCAAGATCCGCGGGGAAAGTTGGCCCTAGGTGCGGCCTATGTCAGGGCGAAGAATTACGAAGCTGGGCTGCCGCTGCTTCGCGAGAGCACGAGCCATTCCGAAACTGCATCCACGGCTCATTACTATCTAGGACGCATTTTGAATGAAGAAGGCAACCCCCAAGGTGCGATCCAGGAATTACAGTTGTCGTTGAAATCGAATCCTGATTACACCGACGCGCTTGCTGAACTGGGACGCTCTCTTTTAACGAAGAAGGAATATGTGCAAGCGCAGAAGGAACTGGATCATGCGCTTGCGCTGAGTCCAGACCATTATCAAGCCAACCTTACCCTGCTGATGTTGTACACCAAGATCGGAGATTCGCGCCGCGATTCCCAATCGCAACGCGTCGAAGAACTTAAGAAAGCTGCCGAAGAGAAAAGCCAGGAATTGTCCCGTATTATCGCAATCCGGCCGTTCGATCATTCAGGAAACTAGGATCGGAGAGGCACACCAGAGTTTGACAGTGAAGCTGATTAGCGCCTTGGTACTGGAGGTTCTGACCCTCTACGGCGCAGCCTGCGCGCAGTCCCGAGAACTGACGGAGGCATCCCACGCGCTGTATCGGGGTGAATACGCTCGCGCTTCGGAGATCGCACGGCAGTACTTGAAGCTCCATCCCGGCAGTGCAGCCATGCATGTGATGCTGGCTCGCGCAGACCTGAGCGCCAACCGGCCCGAGCAGGCGATCGTGGAATTGCGAAAGGCGCTGGCTGCCGACCCGCGTAATGTGGACGCACAATACTACCTTTGGCTAACCGCAAAGACGCAAGCGCAGGAGGAATACCAAAAGCTCTTGTCGATGGCCCCCGACTACTACCGCGTCCACCAGCTTATGGGCGAAGCGGCGCTCGCCGCCGACCGGCCGACGGAGGCAGAAAATGAATTCCGCGCAGCCCTGGATGCGAAACCGAATTCCGTTGAAGTGCTGGCGGAACTCGGGAATCTAAAACGGTCACAATCGAAGTACGACGAAGCGATCGGCTACTACACCAAATCGGAACAAGCAGGGCCACTCAACTATGACACCGCCTATGGCCTAGGGGTCTGCTACACCTTCACACAGGAATACGACCGCGCGATCCAATACTTGAAGGAGTCAATTCGGCTCGATCCGGTGTCGCCTGATGCCCGGTTGGCCTTGGGCAACGCCTTGATTCAGCACGGAAAGTTCGAGGCAGCGGTACCCGCGCTCGAGCGCGCCGTACAGCTCGACCCTCATATGCATCAGGCGTACTTCCTGCTGGCACGGGCATATCAGAAGCTTGGCCGTAAAGAGGATGCAGCGGCAGCCTTCAAGAAGGCGCAACAGCAACAGGAATAATTTTAAAGTCCAGTGACGCGGTACAGGACGACCCCATGGGATGGCACAACAGCGCTGACGGCGCTGGCTGTTTTCTTCTTCTCGCCGGTCCACAGGTCGTGTAAGGAATAGCCGCTTTTGTTTTCCGGGAGGCCTATCGTGGATGCTGGAACGGAGACTTCCTCCGCCTTCTCCCCGCGGTTGAACAGACCGACGATCGCGTCTCCGTTTGGCTCCCTCTTGGCGAACACCTGCTGGTTGCCACTATTCACGACTCTTTTCGCGGCGATCGAATCCTGATCAACCGCAAGCACTTCGGAGTTCTCCAGATATTTCTGCAGATCCGTTGGATCGAGGTGAGTAAGATCGATGCCGAGGATGAGTGGTGCCGCTCCAAGGGCCCATAGGCTGATCTGAGTCTGGCGCTCGACCGGAGTCAGCCCGTCGTTGTCGCCATTTCCTATCTCCAGAGAGTCATAGTCATTGAATCCGCCAGGACCGGCGTAAGGCTGCCACTCCGCGACATAGTTAAATCTTTTGTCAATGTCGGCCCAGCTGGTCAGCGGGTAGCTGCTATCGCCTTTTTCGCAGCGATAGCATTCCACGTCGGGCGCGAATTCCCATTGATTGGCATACTTCATCAACGTTGGGGCGAGAGCGGTTGTAAAGTGACCCTGCGTAACGTCCAGGACCATGGGCCGCCCGCTTTGCCGTATCGCATCCGACCATGCCTTCACGTCAGCGGCGTTGCTGTCTTTCATGCCGTCGATTTTGACGTAATCGATACCCCACGCCGCGAGCATATCTGCCCATGAATTCGTATATTCCTGCGCGCCCGGCTTGGTGTAGTCAATGCGGACCATACCCTTGCAGTTGTAATTGCTCTCCGCTACAGACGGCTCGGCAATCTGCGCGGCCTTGTAGGATGTGCCCTTAATCGGCGTATTTCGGCTGACTGCCTGTTTCGAAATACCGGGCGTAACGTAGATTCCGAACTTCATCCCCAGACTGTGAATGTAGTCCGCCACTACCTTGATGCCATCGGTGTCCCCCTGGGCGGGGAATTTCGAGGAGTCGGTGATCCAGCGGCCATAAGGGTCGACGTTCGGACCTTGGGGGCCCGGACACTGATACCAAAAGTCGTCGAGGTTAATGTACTCGTACCCGATTTTCTGCAATCCGGAATTATGCAGGGCGAGCGCTTGCGCTTTCATTTTGTCTGCCGTGGGATATTTGCGAATGAAGCTCCAGCTACTCCAGCCAAGAACCGGTGTGCGCTCCAGGCCGTTATCCTCCGCGCTGGCGTTGTGCAGGGTTCCACCTGCCAATAGGGCGATCAACAGCGCTGCTCTCAAGCTGCGTGTCCATTCTCTTATCAGAATCATGCCCTTTTCTCTATCACAGCCGGAAGGACAAAACAACCGCGCGGGTGCAAGGCTCAGACGAATGGGCCAGACTGCCCGTCATTCCTCCCGCGGAACTTCTGAAACAGCTCGTGCCGATGTCTGGGGCGAGATCCGTCAACTAACGCAAGGGTCGAGCAGTTGGAACAGGAAATGGCCGCTCCCTCCGTCGTGTTGAATCGTTACCGGAATTCGATTGGCTACATCTACGCCCTATCATGTGGGGTTCGGAATCAGGTTCCGACGATCCGGACGCGCATTACAGGTACAGGCTTTCTGATCGGCAATGGTTGGTTGCCACGAACCGTCACGTTGCGGAGCCTTGGTACGGAGACCAAGATGCCAAGCGATTGATCGATCGCGGCGCGACGCCCACGCTTGAGGATCTCGTCGTTTTCTTTCCAAATGCACCCAAGCCGCTGCGATTGCTGCCGGGATCGATTTCAAAGACGTCCGATCTGGCGGTGCTTAGAACGGAACACTCGGATGCGAGACGGGACCTCCCGGTGCTGCCGCTGGCGGGTTCAGCGGGTCCTGCATGACAAATGGTGGTAGTAATCGGCTATGCGCTGGGAACACTGGGAATGGTTGCCAAGTCCCCGTCGCAAGCACTCGCGAATCGGCGCAACGGCATCGACACCGTCAGCAAGTTAGCTGCTATGTCGTTGATTCGTCCGTCGACTACGTACGGACATCTTGGCGACATCGTAGGAGACAAGATCGTTTACGATGCATCCACGCACATGGCCCTTCAAACGTTTTAAAGTTTTTCCGAAAACCCAGATCTCAACTTGCGTGCTATCATGCAGGTCCGTGCGTGCGGGCCCTCGATGAAACCTCTTGCGGAAGCGTTGGTACCAATCTTTCGCTTTGGACTGTTTGAACTCGACACACAGAGCAAAACTCTGTCGAAAAATGGCGTACGCATCAAAATTCAGGAACAGCCCCTCTGTGTCCTGACCACGTTACTGGAACACTCGGGCGAAATCGTCACCCGCGACGAACTCAGGCAAAGGCTCTGGCCAGACGGAACCTACGTTGATTTTGAGGGCAGCCTCTACGTCATTCTCAAGCGCCTTCGACTTGTCCTCGAGGATGACCCTGAAAATCCGCGCTTTATTGAGACCGTCCCGCGCCGGGGTTACCGCTTCATCGCCCCGATTCTTAAGGAGGGACGAGAGCCTCCGCCGATATCGGGGGGTTCTAAAAATGCTGTCGCTATAGATCTGTCATTGGCAACTGCCAAGCAAGGTTGGCGGCACAACAAGCATCTCGTCGCTTACGTTTTCATCGCGATTTTGCTGGTCGGGGTCGCCACAGGTTTTCAATATAGCAGGCGAAGACATTCGATAGCGAATACCGCCAAGAGCGAAGTGCCCGCCCCCGTAGCTATACGCCGCTCTGTCGCTGTACTCGGGTTTCGCAATCTCACTGATCGCTCTTCCGACGCCTGGCTGACAACTGGGCTGGCCGAGATGCTGAGTACCGAACTTGCCGCGGGCAACAGGCTACGGCTGGTGCCCGGCGAAGATGTGGCCAATCTTCGGATGTCGTCGCCATGGCCGCAGACGGACACGCTTGGGAGAGACACTAGCGCTCGAATCGGCAATGCGCTCAACTGCGACGTGCTGGTGCTCGGATCCTTTAGCAACGCGAGCAAGCCTGGGCACCAGGGGCAAATCCGGGTTGACGCACGTTTACAAGATGCGAGAACCGGCGAAATCATGGCGGAGGTTGCCGCAACCGGCGGCACCGATAAGATCTTCCCCCTCGTATCTTCAATCGGCGCGCGACTCCGCGAAAAAATGGGGGGTCCCGCTGAAATCGAAAGCGTCACTGCAGACGTTGCGGCAGCCTTGCCTTCTAATCCAGAGGCGATTCGGCTCTACTCTCTGGGATTAGCCAAACTGCGAGAATTTGATGCTGCAGCGGCGAAAGAACTGTTCTTACAGTCCATCGCCGCTGAGCCGAATTATCCATTGTCGCATTCCATGTTGAGCAACGCGTGGGGACAACTCGGCTACAGTCAGAGGCGCAAAGACGAAGCGAAAAGAGGTCGTGACCTTTCTGCGAAGCTGCCCCGCGTCTCGCGCATGATGGTCGAAGCTGATTACCGCGAGAGCCTTTCCGATCACGACGGCGCAGCCTCGATATACCAGGCACTGTTTGCCTTATTTTTCGACAACGTAGAGTACGGCTTGCGGCTAGCGTCTCTGCAGTTGGCGGCCGGTCATCCAAGCCAGGCAGGCAATACCGTACATCAATTACGGCGACTTCCTGCGCCCGCATCGGACGATCCCCGCATGGACTTGGTAGAGGCTGAAACTATCGAAGACCGTTCGGCGGCGCTGGTATTGATCAGAAATGCAGAACGAAAGGCACAAACCCAGGGCAAGAAGCTTGTATATGCGCAGGCTCGACGTGATGAATGTCTCTCCCTCATCTACATTCCTACCCCCGACAAGGCAGTACCGGCTTGTAATGACTCCTACGCAATATACCTGGCGGCAGGGAACCGGGCGGAATCTGCCGACTGTATCCGCATCATCGCCGATCATGAAGGTGATCTAGGACATTACGAATTGGCTATCTCCAACTACGAAACGGCGCTATCGATGCTTCGGGAATCAGGAGCACAAGGCAAGACGGGGGCCATCCTCAACAACATGGCGATCAACTTCGCCAATGAAGGAAAGCTGGAAAAGGCGGAGGAACTTTACAAGCAAGCGAAACTGATCTTTGAGCAAGTCCATGACAAAGTCAATACGGCAACTGCAATAGTCAATATTGCGGATATTTACTACGCTCGAGGCAAGCTTCCGGAGGCAGCGGCGACGTACCAGCACTGTATCGACATCGAAAACAGCCTCGATCAGTCTGATCATGGGTATCCTCTGCTTCGCCTGGCTGACTTGGAATGGACACAGGGTGAGGTGGCATTAGCAAAGCGTCACGCTGAGCAAGCGGTAGCCGGAATCGGTCGTACGCAGAGCGCTTACCAATATCTCACCGCTGCCATGCTGGTGCTCGGAGAAGTACTCGAATCTGAAGGCGATCTGGACGGCTCGCGCCATCAGTATGAGGAATCGCTAGAGATCAGAAAGAGGAGAGGCGAAGTGCAACTGATTGCGGAGAATCAGGTCGCACTGGCACAACTTGCCCTCGACGAAAACCATCCGCAGCAGGCTGTGGCGCTCTTAAACCCCGCGATTGCAGCTTTCGAAAAGGAACACGCCAACCCCGACCTCACGAGCGCAAACACCCTGCTCAGCCGTGCTCTGCTTGAGGAAGGGAAACATTCTGAAGCCGCTGACGCGTTGAAACGTGCAGCTCAACTCGCCCGGGACACGGTAGACCCGTCCCTGCGTTTGCCCGTAGCGATCCAATCGGCTCGTATGGATATGCGGGATACTCGAGACACCAGTCGCGGGCAACAGAGGCTCTCTGGTGCTAGACAAAAATTGAAGTCGAGTATTGCGAGCGCGCGAAAACTCGGCTACTACCAGATTGAAGTGGAAGCGCGTCTGGTGCTCGCTGAGTTGGAGCTGAAGGCCAATCCGTCTCGGGGTCATGCCGAACTTGAATCTTTGCAGAAAGAAGCCCTGGACCGTGGTTTGCAATTGTTGGCTCGACGTGCCCAGCAAATATCAGCCCAGGTTTCGCTGACAAGTCGCTCCTGAATGACCGCGTAAGATAGATCTACGGCAACTCCCCGTCGCTATTCTCTCGTAATCGACAAGTCGTAATGAATGGAGACCCTCGTGCCGTCGGCGAATGTCGTGATGTGGTCGTAACGTACGTTAACCAGCCGGCCATCCTCCTTAGCAATCCACGCTGTTCCTTTGAGGCTGTGGTATTTCGGTTCTTCGCTTCGTGAAGACTTGTCGACAAGTCCAGCATGTATGGGGGTAGTCTTATCTGCAACAGGGACATGGGCCAGATCAAAATCGTACCGTCGCGTCTCAAAGCCGCCTTTCGACTCCTCTCCAACGTATCGCAGCCCGGGCTCGGCGTACTGAAGGTCACTGCCGAAGCTGGTCAGCAGGTCGTTGGCAATAAACCGCCACGAGTTGCTTCCAATCGGCGTTCCGTTAAGTTCACGGACTTCCGCTGTTTTGCCGGCATCCGGACTCGCGCTCGCCTGCGATCGGACCAACTTCTCCTTCCCCTGGATGCCGGTAGGTGATACCTCTACGTCATACCAAAATGAGTATCCCCCAGACACGCTCTTTGAATATCTAAGCCTAAAGGTTGTTGATGGCTGCGTGATCACATCTTCCAGCTTGTTTTGTGCATCTCCCAGAGAAGGCAAAAGACCTGGAGTCTGGGCGGCGGCATGCTCCGCCGGCGAAGATGTTTGTTGCGTGCTGGTGCGAACTATTTGTTGACAGGACGATGCTGTAAGCACAGTAACCATGGCCACAACAGTCGCCCGCGTCACACTTGTGGGTATCAAGGTTTCTCCCACCTAGCAAAAGGCATGTATTTCGCCTATAGTCACCTATCGGCGCTCGCTTCTGATCGAAGTTGACTAATCATCTCGTTTGTCATTACTTGACACCTCGTAGTCGAGACCCGTTGTCTCTTTTTAAATGGCGAGGTTCGCGGATCACTGCACATCCGCGAATCACGGCGTCAGTTCACAAGCTCAGCTCGCGGCTTCGCGACTGAACTCAATGGCCTGTTCGCCTCGAATCCAGACTTCCTGGGTGTGGGGATTTCCGGTCTGCGCGGCGGATGCATCTTGAGATCGGCCTTCCGTTCTTCAACCCGCGCGGCGACGGCTTCCGATTCCTCTTTCATGTTTGCGAATGCAGCGGTCACATCCTGCATCCGTACATCCTCATAGCCCTTGCGTTTCGCCATGACGCGGTAGTCGAAGGCGACCTGGGAATGTCCTCCACGCAGTTCATGCACCTCAAAGCCATTCGCGGTTTTGTTGCTAACATATAGGCCCTCGCAGTCGCCTTCCGGAGTGAGGAATACGCGATAATCCGTATGGGAGCTTATGGTTTGTGAGAAGGTCGAATCGAAATGGACCACTGCTGCCCCGGACACGAGCTGGCCCGCACCAGCATCTTCAAACCAGTTGTCAGCCGCTTCCACCGCGTAGAGGCGCACCATGCGGTTACCATCTACCGGTACTGCCGCAGATTTTGAGCCGGTACAAACCAGGTCACCAATACTGATATCGCTGCCATCCCGGCTGATGTAGCAGTAGGTCGCTGCCCCCGGGCCGGCAAAGCGCGCGACTAAGGCGAGGGAATTACCATTATTACTCGCATCGTTTTCCACATAAAGCGTCTCGTGGTTGACAGTGTTGTTCTTGCCAAATAGCGCGTTGCCATCGTCAACAGTACCAAGCACTCCAAAGCTGCCACTCCCGCCACTGTCGCCCCATGCACCGGAGCTACCGAACCCGAATCCCATGTTGCTGGGCTGGTAAGACACGCCGTAGGTTCCAATGCCGGTTGGGCCGTCTGTATAACCCTCAATGGCCGGGGCATTGCTTGCACTGAGGCCCCAGATGGCGATGGAACTATAGGAATATGCGCTGACTCCGCTTCCATTTGTGGATGTGCCCTGCACACCATTGAAATTGTCGGAGCTACCTACGACTCCCACACTGCTGGACGAATCTCCCCAAACACCAGCAAGTAAGTACTGATATTGGCTGTTGACGCCACTTACGCCTTCGACACCGATGCCTGCACCAGAGTTAAGGCCGTATACCCCTACACCTGAGTTGCTAGCCGTCGATCCGGAGACTCCGATCGATGTTCCTGTACTCGAAGTCACAGTACCGACGATCGCACCACCGGACTGAGAGCTGGTGCTCGCTCCAATCGCGTTGAGGTTCCCGGTCGCGTTCGCTGTGAGCGCGTTTGTGCCCGAGCTTGCCGTGATCGTAACTGCACCGTTGATCGTCTGTGCTGCTGTGAAAGTATTGGCGCTTGCCAGCTTGGCGAATGAACTGGATGAGAGTCCGCCTAATTGATTCGCATTCACGTTAGTGATCGCTGCTCCATTGCCGGACAGTGAAGTAGCCGTGAGCGTTCCGTTGACTGTTTGGTTCGCTGTGAACGTGTTCGCGGTGGCGAGTTGAGGCACCTTGGTCGTGTCCACGCTCAAGTTCACATTGCCGGTGGTACCGCCTCCCGTGAGATCGGTTCCCGCAGTCACGCCTGTAATGGTCCCGTTACCCGTGCCCGGAAATGTCTGTCCGCTGGCGAAAGTAATCAGTCCGTTGTTTGCGATGCGCAATCCGGTTTCGGCAGGCTTCGCCGTGCCCTGGGCGAACAATAGGTTCAAAGTTCCCGACGGGTTCGTCGTATTGTTGGAAGTTGGCTCAGCCTGCCATTGAAAGGTTTGCGCCACGGCGGCACTCGTGCCGCTGTTGAACGAGGAGGCACCCAGCTGCATCGGTTGGGAGGTAAATCCCTTGGTGGCTGTTGCGGTGGCGATTGCTGGCAAACTGAACAAGCCGCGGATCGTCCCAGTGCCCTTCACATCCAAAGTGGATGCCGGAGTTGTGGTATTGAAACCGACTTTCGCTGTAGCGCCGGTTCCGGACTGGAACAAGATCGAGTTTCCAATCGTCGATGTGCCGGTCCAGTTCGGAAGAAAGTTGACAGTGCCTGAACCAGTGATGGTCCCTGGCGGTGGAACAATGTCGGCAGTTCCAGACGACGCCCCTCCGGTATTCCATGCTCCATTTCCGCTGTTCGGAGCCGCGAGCACGAAGGCCGAAGCGGGCAGCCCGCCAATGGTCTGCGCATCTCCAGCTTTCAGCGCGTAAGGGACAGCCAGAAGCATCACGCGCGGTTGTTCCGCTTGCCCCTGGACCTGTACTCCCAGCCATCGTGCTTCCCCCGTCACGAATAGGCTGCTCGGCAGTCCCTCAGTCGAGGTGGAACCTAACATTGCGGTGTAATTCCCCGTCTTGTCAGGGTGTATATTCTGCGTCTCCATCCACAGCGCCGCTCCGCCCTGCTGGTCCTTGTACAACGAGAAGGTCACGCCCGTAACGCTGGTGATTGGCTTGTTATTTCCGTCCAGCAATACGCCGCTGAATTCGACCAGCCGCGGTACATCGGACTGGAGCTGTGCCCACATCGACATTCGCAAAAACATGACTAGCAGAAGACACAGAAATAAACATCCTCGACTTTGTTGCATGACGCCTCCTCAGGAAAATGGACTTTAACAAACGACTAGCGGGCCTGTGGTGCGAAGTAAAGAGAGGATGGCGATGTGCTTGTGTTCTTCGCCCCGGCCAAACGCCGAATGAAAATCCTGCACCGTGGGTCCACAACGGCGGCAAGCGCAAGGAGAACCATCAACATCGATTTGGGCATCGGCCAAAAGATAGCCTTGCGCATGGTTCCTCCACTTTCAGAATTCACTCGAGCCTATTGCTCGTCATTGGCGTCTTTACTAATCGAGCCACCCGCCCTCCGCCGTGTCCACACCCTTACATCTTCGCGATTACGTTCCCTCCCGCCAGCGCAACCCATACATTCGCTCCGTCGAACGCCACTCCTGAGGGCGCGATACCCACAGAGAATGTTCCGAGGACGCTACCATCGCTCACGCGCAGCTTGGTCACGGTTGAGTCGTTGAAGTTTGCGACCCAGATGTTTGCTCCATCGAAGGCCAGCCATGAGGGACCGGTGCCAACGGAAAAAGTTCCTAATATCATTCCGTCAGTCGGGCGCAGCTTCATCACATTGTTGCTGCCGGTATTTGCCACCCACATACTCGAGTAGTCGAACACAAGGCCTTCGGGCGACGTTCCAACAGGAAATGTCCCAAGGACCTTCCCGTCGGCTGCTCTTAACTTGGAAACCGTGTTGCTCTGGGCGTTGGAGACCCAGATGTTTACGCCATCTGACTCCACTCGAACCGGTTCGAGCCCTACAGCAAACGTCCCGAGCAAAGCGCCATCGCTGGCCCGCAGTTTCGTCACGGTATTGCCTAAGACATTGGCTACCCAGATGCTTGCTCCATCGAAGGCGATCCCATTGGGTGCGCTGCCGACCGAAAACGTGCCAAGCATCGCGCCGTCGCTTGCTCGAAGCTTCGTGACGTTGTTGTCACCCTGGTTGGCCACCCAGACATTGGCACCATCGAATGCGGCGTTGTAGGGCTTGGTACCTACTGTGAAAGTTCCTAATTCCGTGCCATCGTTTGCTTTCAATTTAGTGATGGTGGCGTCGGCGAAATTCGTCACCCAGATGTTGGCGCCGTCGAAGGCAACACCTGTAGGATCTTGTCCCGTGGGGAAGCTGGTCGTACTATTTACGGCATACCAGTGCTTCAGCGCGATCTGTAGGGGGTTACGGTTCGAGCTTACGACTCCTGGGGTTTGAGCTAAACAGGCAATGCTGGTCAGTGCAAAGGCGGCGATCGCCAAGGCCAGATCTTGAAGCCGAACACTTGTAGTCATTCATCCTCCAATGCTGTTGGTCTCGAATTGTTCTTTGTAAAAAGCCGTTCTTTGCCAGAACGGCCGCCCCAAAACATGCAGTGCGGACGGGAATACTCCGACTTGGGCCGGCAGTCAATAGAACTCAAACTGACATTTACCTGACTTGGCAAGTGTTCTGTTTTCTGATGATTGAGCGGAGATCTGATACGGCGACGCTCCTTAACCCCGACGATTTTGCTTAGGATGCGGTAATGAGAAACCGTCTGCACCACGGATTGAGATCTTCGTGTTTTGTTCTGTCTCAGATACCCAGCGGAAGGCGGCCCGAGAGGCCGTGGAGAACTGCACGACGCCGCCAGTATAATCAACGGACAATCTTAGTCCCGTGAAATTTCAGGGGGTCAGTAATGCGGTCTGCAATCATTTTCTCCTCTGGCCTGTTGTTTTTCACTCTGCTGGCGGCAGTCGCACAGCAAAGTTCGCGTGGCGCGCTCACCGCAGCGACTCCGCCTATGGGTTGGAACAGCTGGGATTCATACGGACTGACCATTCAGGAAGCAGAGTACAAGGCGAACGTAGAGTGGATGGCAACGCACTTGAAACAGTACGGCTGGAGCTATGCCGTAATCGATGAGGGCTGGTTTTTGGAGAATCCCACGCGTGAAGGAAAGCCTGATTTGAAGTACACGCTCGACACGCAAGGGCGCTTCATACCGGCGACGAATCGCTTTCCCTCAGCCGCAAACTCAGCGGGTTTCCGGCCGCTAGCCGCCTACGTTCACTCGCTTGGCCTCAAGTTCGGGATTCATATTCTTCGCGGCATACCACGCGAGGCTGTGGCAAGAAATATGACTGTCGCGAACAGTTCGTATCACGCAACCGATGTTGCCGATATATCCGACACGTGCTCCTGGAACTCCGATATGTACGGAGTAAAAGATAATCCCGCGGGAGAGGCTTATTACGAGTCTCTGGCAAAGCTCTATGTCTCCTGGGGCGTGGACTTCATTAAAGTGGACTGCATTTCGAGCCGGCCCTACAAGGCGGCTGAGATTCACATGATCAGCGCTGCGCTGAAGAAGACGGGCCGTCCCGTCGTGTTGAGTCTCTCCCCTGGGCCAGCTTCACTGGCAATTGCCGAACATGTGAGGCAATACGCGCAGATGTGGCGCATCTCGGATGACCTCTGGGATTTCTGGAAGCCCGCTCCGGAGACGAACTGGACTCAAACGCTCTACGGGCAGTTCGCGACCGCGGTGGCCTGGGCTCCTTACATCGCTCCCGGACACTGGCCGGATGCAGACATGCTTCCCATCGGGTACTTAGGTCCGCGGCCCGGGTTGGGATCTGCCCGCCAGACGCGCTTCAGCCCTGATGAACAGCGCAGCCTGATCACTTTCTGGTCGATTATTCGTTCGCCGCTGATGATGGGCGGCGATCTGCCGCATAACGATGAATCGACCACGTCGCTACTGTCGAATGCGGAAGTGCTTGCCGTGAATCAACACTCGACCGACAACCGGCCGCTGATTACATCCAACAGCATTGTTCTCTGGTCGGCTAAGCCGGAAGCCAGAGATGGACATTACTTGGCAATCTTCAATCGCGCGGACGAAGCATGGGTGGGAGCGCTGCAATGGAACGAAGTAGGACTGGTCTCGGACCGCGAATATAAGTTACGCGACCTCTGGGAGCACAAAGATCTGGGCACAGCAACATCCTTGAAAATTACACTGCAGCCGCATGCCTGTGTCCTGTATCTTGTCACCGAATGAACCGAGCGCATTCGCTAGCATTTCGAACTCCAGCCCTGACGAGATATGTAATAGTCGGCGGGTTCTCTCCCAAATCGCTCCTCCAGAGTGCGAATGAAAGCATGGCGACAGTGGCCACTCGGGAGAAAACCTTGCCCAACGAAAAAACAAGAGAACGACTTGCCTCCGACCGGCCTTCATAATGAAGGCCATTGCCCTCAAAATCCCTCGAGTGAGTGATATAGGGACAATTCGACACTGATCGTGAGGGCGAAATTTAAGAATATATTAAGAAAGTAGAAGAGCAGAAACAGAGGCTATCCAAGAGTTCTTGCTGTATTGAGGACGTCTAACCGGATCATGCTCATCTTCAAGGTCGTCGGCGACAACATGCCAGTCTCGCCGTGGCAATGAAATCGACGTTTTCTCCGATTCTTCCATCCGGGAACCTTTATCGTCTCGCGCTTCGTGGCCTCACCTCGAGTTGTGCTCCATGCTGCAGAGGAAACCGTGTGTCACACTGTTCGCGTCACCATAATAGCCCGTAATCATCCCTGTGGGATTGATGCTTGCGGGGAAGGTATAGATCGAGCCGGGAGGATCGAAGCTGACTAAGGTGCCGTCGCGAGCGCGCAAAAAGCCGTGCTTCACACCAAAGTGTCCAGTAGCGCTCCAAAACCCCGTAATCATCCCTGTGGGATTGATGCTTACGGGGAAGGTATAGACCGAACCGAGAGGATCGAACGCCGTGAAGGTGCCGTCCTGAAGCCGTAGGAACCCGTGCGGAATATTGTTCGCGTCAATGTAATACCCCGTGATCGCCCCTGCCGGGTTAATGCTCGCGGGGATGGTGGCTTGCGAACCTGGACCATCGAAGGTTGTGAATGTGCCGTCCCGAGCGCGCAAGAAGCCGTGTCTCGAAAAGCTCGCATCCTCGTAGTCCCCTGTAATCCATCCCGCCGGATTGATGCCTGTGGAGATTGTCAAGGCACCGGTCGAGCCCGGAGGATCGATGGTGACGAAGGTCCCGTCGCGAGCTCGGAGGAAGCCGTGCCACAGGCCGCTGATGTCAGCGTAATACCCCGTGATCACTCTCCCCGGGTTGATGCTTGCAGGGACCGTTTCGGCCGAGCCCGGGAAATTGGAGGTTGTGAATGTGCCGTCGCGAGCGCGTAGGAAGCCCTGGATCCCTCCCGAGTAAGTTCCCGTGATATCCCCCGCTGGATTGATGCTTGCGGCGGCGGTGTCGCTCGCACCCGGAAAATCGAATGTTGTGAATCTGCCATCGCGAGAACGGAGGAAGCCATGATAATTATTATTGCTGTCAAAGTAATATCCCGTGATCTCCCCCGCGGGGTTGATGCTCATGGGAATGGTCGAGACCGAGCCCGGTGGATCAAAGGTTCTGCAGATGGCTTCTTGTGCATGTGCAGTGAGGCTTAGCACTGCCATCCCGAGCCGAAGAATTAAACCTGAGTTTGGAAATAGCCGAACGCTTGTGCTCTTCATTGAAATTTCTCCTCTTGTTTCCCAATCCGCGTGCCAGATCCATGGCTTGGAAACGGTCCTGTCAAATTTGTAAACTTCAAGTTTTAAGCGGCGGATCGCTTCGTTGATACTGTCTGTAGTAGGCATTCCAGTGAACTTGTCCAGCTAGGCGTCTGCGTTTCGGAGGAGTGGTCAAGAACGAAGATGGGTTCATCCTCGCGCAATACAGAAATTTACGCACTCAGTCTCCTAATGTTTGCCAGCACAATACGGATGCAATTGTCGTCACGAAAGCAAATCAAGAAGCTATCCCGCATACTCGTTCTTTCTTGATCTAGCCGCCGCCAAATGCTACTCAGGTTTACCTGTGTAGTGCTCCTGGGTGTGGACGTCGGCATGGTCTTCGACGGACTCAAGATGGGTTATGACTTCCGCAGGCACTCCCAGTTCGGCTAGCAGGGCGTTCTGGCAAATCAACCTAGGTGTCGACCTGGATAGTCAGGGTAGAGTTTTTTAATACACTCTGGGCATAGTCCATGGCTGAAGTCAGCTTCTGATCGATCTCGAATGTAGGCCTCCAGCATTTCCCATCGTCCTTGCTCGTCTCGAATTTTTTTGCATGAAGCGCAGATCGAGAGCAATCCGCTTAGCACCTTCACTTTTGCAAGCGCCTCTTGAAGCTGTGCGATCATCTGCTCGCGTTCCAATGCCGCTTTTGTCTTTTGGCTGATGTCGCGAAAAATCAGGCAGGTGAACGCATTCTGATCGATATCCCGAAAGACAGCAGAACTTATCTCAATGGGAAAAGTTGTTCCATCCAGTCTTTGGGCCATCAGTTCGCAGTGCGTCTTGCCAGTACGTCTCCGCTCATCGAGCGCTTTCGCTAGCGTCGCATCCGAAACGATGAGTCCTTGACGACCCGCCGCGATGATCTCCTCCCGCGTGCGAGCCAGAATCGAACAGGCGCTCGGGTTCGCGTCGAAAATTCTGCCGTCTGGGGCAGTGAGCAAAATGCCATCCATACTATTTTCGAAAAGCAGGCCATATCGGATTTCAGTGCTCGGAGCCGCTCTGCTAGACCCTGAACCCACTAGCATCTCCTCTGGGAGTTCGTCCTGTTTCATGCTGTCGTTTCCCTCGTCACTTGCTTTTAGGAGTGCTTAAACATATGCCTGTCCAGAAAAAGCCGATTCGGTCCCCCGTTGCTTCAGGGAATTACACAGCGACTCTCGTACAGTCGGCTGTGATTCGCGTCACAAAGCCTACAGATACCTCAACTGTCGAAGTCATGCCATTACGTTCATAATCCATGTTCATTGTCCACAATCTTTTCCATTCGGCTCAATCCCGAAGACCGCAATTCCCCGCTTCGCCATCGCTCGGCGGGTACAATCTCGAGGTCGCCGCGCTATCGGCAGGTCGACTACCAAGCGCCAGTTGGGGGGAAGCGATCCGGAGGTGGAGCAAGGTTAATCCTGATGTTTGCTCTTCGCCAAGCGGGTGACATTTTCTATGAGCGATGCTCGGTTGGTTGAGGAGCGGCTGCGTGATAGCAGCTTTAGTCGTCCGGCGTGGCGACTGGTTCCTTCCGCTTTTCTACGGAGTCGACCGAGTACAGCATGTAGTGATCGAAGCTGTGGCGGCGATGATAGCGATGCTTGCGGAAATCGAAATAAATTTCGGCGCTCTTGGGCAGCCAGAGAGAGACTTGCTTCCGCGGGAAGGGGACAGGGCCGTAATCCACGATCTGGTGTTCGCTGAGTAGCAGGATCTCAGGCATTGGACGGACCATCTCCGCCTCGATCCGCACGATTTGGAATTTGTCGGGGCTGATCCATGCGCGTCCCTTGAGTTGGACTGGATAGATGTGGCCGCCGATGTCGTAGCTGTGCATCCGGTTCGGGCGGTCTTCGCGCTGTCGGAAATGTATCAGCCAGGTTGCTTGTCCGTTCCAATCTCCGAGCCCTTCACAGCTCAGCTCGAAATTGTCACGGACGTAGGGATGAAAGACCAGAGCCAGAGTGGAAAAGCCAGTGCTGGCGATGCCGCCAGGAAAATCGTAGAACCTCGTCACCGAAGACCGGTGTTCATCTACGGCGAGGAAGCCGGGCTCGGTTTCGGCGATGGATGCGACGTAGTCGTATTTGCGGCTTTCTGTGGCGATGGGATTGCCCACTTCGTCGAGTGTCTGATGGGTGAGATCCTCGATCGCAGTGAAGCGGCCGACGTCGTCCAAAAGTTGTTCAACACGCTTTCCGGATTCGTAGATGACTTGACCTGTCGGACACTCAACACCCCGCGCGACCGATAGTTTGGCGTCGTCGATGCCTGGGGGTTGCCATGAGGTCACTGCCAGTCGGGGCGCTGCCAAGGCGTCCAATGCGTTTACTCTTGTGAGCTTGACCTTTGCGTCCGGATCAGCCTCGGCGAGCTTCGTAGTCGCGGGCATGTTCTCGAACCGCGCGACGAGATCGTGAACCTGCCCGGCAACTGGATTGTGGGGCGACTGATCGAGGAATGCCTTGAGGGCCTGAACTCCGTCGTGAAACTGGCCAAGATTCAACAAAGCCTGTCCCAGCACGAGTTGGGCTGGACTCGCCGCTGCCTGGCCCTTGGTCAAAGCCTTGTTCGCCTCGACCTGTGCACTCTCGTAGTTCTTCTCGTGAAGGTATGTGTCGGCCAAAAGATCGTGAGGCAGCCAGTTCTCCGGGTCAGCCAGAACAGCCTGCTCCAGGGCCGAGCGGGCGGCTGGATAGTTCTGTCTTTCCATCCCAATGCGTCCCAATAAAATGAGCGCCTGAGCGTCGTGTGGATTCAGGGTTGAGGCGCTCTCAAGGTATTTCTCGGCTTGGGCGTAATCTCTCTTCTCGAAGAAGAGATACCCCAGAAGGAAGTTGATATTCGAACTGTTGGGCGTGGATTGGAAGGCTTTGTTGAGATGTTTCTCGGCCTCTGGGAGAGAATGGGATTTGAGCGCGGAGACTGCGCGTTTGAGTTCCTTGCGGGTCTTCGGCGAAACATCCGCGCCGGTCACGTCGAGATTGATGGCCGATGGGTCGCGTTGAAGAATAACTTCGAAGCGTTCCTGGGCCAGGCTGGTGCTAATCCGCACTTCCTGATGGGCGCTAAGGAAGCCAACCGCCGTGATCTCGGCGTCGTACACACCCAGAGGAACGTCGATGAAGACAGCTTCGGATCCGGTTACAACGTTCTCACCGGCGGGATCCCGGCTGGTGGTTTGCCAGGTGGAGAACTGAGTCGCCGGATTCGTGAGTTTCAATACCGCCTGGCGATCGAGAAGATGTCCCTTGCGCTCTCCGAACACTTTGAAAATCACCACGGCCGTATTGGGCGCGGTGTCGTAGTCGCGGATCATGTCGGAGGTGCGTGGGCGAGAGTTGATTCCGGCGAGAGGATCGGCGGGAACCTGGGCATGAACTGAAATCAGCAGGCATGCGCCCAGAACAGGCAGGACCAATGTCGGTCGCGGAACGAATCGAATAAGAGCGCGACGCGTCATAGGTTTAACCGGACAGTGTGGCACACCGCTTCCCAAGCGGTCAATTTGGTAAAAAGATTGCCACGATTCCCGGGGGCTGGCCAAGCGAACAACCGTCGCGTTCTTAGGTGTTGAAACGGCGCCATAACTCTCATCGAATCCCAGACCTGGACTCTAAGTGCATGGCCTGATAGCGACAGTCAACTGTGTGTTAGTTTGAAAGTTGGTGGAGGCTGGGCAGCGAATGAAGGCATTCGTCGAATCATTCTCCTTTAGCTCGGGAGCCGTTCTGATAGCCGTCGTTTCGTCTGTCGTCGTTTTGCTATTATGCTCGGTGCTGCCAGCCTCATTGCACAAACTTTGGGCGGTGATCGTGCCCTTCGCTCTCGCGAATTGTCTTTACTGGTCTGCGGCTTGGTTTGAGGCCGTAGGGTCTGATTACAACAAGGCGCTCGTATGGTCCGACTACCGCATGTGGGCGCCCCTATTCATTGTTGCGTGGTTTCTAGCTGGGGCCATTCCGTCAGCCTCAGTGGTACGTCTATTTTTCGGAAAGCGCCGCGTCCGGTAAGGTGTCGACCGGGACGCAATTCTTCACTGGCGTGAAATCGCCTGCTCTACTCAGCTAAAAGTACAATCGTCCAGACTTTTTTCCACTAGCGGCTATGATGGAACGCGCCGAGAAGCCATTCGTGCATATCGCGGTAATCCCTGCCCGACCGGAGCAAGAACCGATCGTAGCTAACTTGCCAGAGTTGTACGCACACGATTTCAGCCTACCGCAAAGTGGGTGCCTTTTATATTGCGTGGAATCGCCAGTTACCAGCCCTAAATCCCGCTTGGAACGAGGTTCAGGGTGCTCGATCACCCGACTATCGCATGACCACTGAAAAGGAGAAGAATCGTTATGACGAAGTTTCTCGTTTCTCTCGTAACAGCGTTCTGGTGTCTCTCGGCCTGTGCTCAGTCGGGGAAGATCAAGAGTATTACTGTCGAATCCGAAATCGCCACGCTCGAACGGTCCTGGGCCGCCGCGCAGAAGGCGAACGATCCGTCGACGATTGCTACCCTCCTCGCGGACAACTACATAGAGGTCCTCCCGGATGGGAGCCTAATGAACAAATCTCAGGTCCTCGACGATGCCAAGAAGAGCAAATACGAGACGATCGAGCTGAGAGATCTTAAGATCACCAGCTTCGGCGGCACCGCCATCGTCGTGGGCACGTTCGACGCGAAGCATTCCGACAAAGACGGAAAGCCTCTGCATGATCACGAACGCTTCGTAGATACTTGGCGCAAAATGCCTAGCGGAAAATGGCAGTGCATTGCGGAAGGTAATACGATCTTGCGATAAATGGCTCTCGTAGAGACAACGTTGCAGGACAACTGTCGAAAAATCCTGATAGAACTCAGAATCGGCTTTGCGGCTCAAAAAATGAAATCGTCCTGTTCTCGACAGTCGGGAATTGCAAAAAGGTCTAGACAATTCTTTAGCGGGCGACATGCATGGCGATATAGGCCAGACCCCGTGAACGAAATGGCGATGAGCACGTAGGGCCACAGTTCAAGGGTGCCTTTCAGCCGGGATATTGAAGAAGGTATGGGCGCCACGTCAACATTCTTGCAACCGCACAATTGCGGTCAACAAATGGCTGGCCAATTGGTCCTTGGCGACCAAAGCGTCTACAGATTTCAATGCCTGCTCTGGAATGTCGACCGCTCCAGATAACATAATGATCGGCGCTTGTGGCCTGAGCCGTTTCATTCTAACGGCAACTTCGTGACCATCCATTCCGGGCATGAGATAGTCCACGACGACAACGTCAATCGAATGGAGGGAAGCCAGTTCCAGTGCTTCGCGGCCGCCAGGAGCGGTCAGAACGGTGTAGCCAAAGCTTTCGAGAAATTCCTTCTCGCACTCAAGCAAATCGTTGTTGTCGTCGATGCAAAGAACGATTTTGCCTAGCTTCATCGGAATCTGCTGGCGCATTGTGCTTTTACTGTCCGTGTTCTGGACTCGGGAAGCAGTTCGGCAATTTCAGTGCTCCCCCATCGCCCCCTGGTTTAGCTGCCGAGAAAAAAGGCCGAACCCATGAGATTCGGCTTTGAGAAACGAACAATTTCTATGAAGTAGAGCGGTCGTGAGGGTCAATGTCGGGCTTGCCTTCGCTAACCCATGACCGCATTCCGGTTCAGGAACAAAAACAGAATACCTATTGCGGGAATCTATGGCTGTTCAATTTTGAACACTGCGACTACCAGCCCTTTGCCGCGTTTGTTGTGGGGGAATCCGCTGGTATGTGATTGGTCTACGGTAGGCGCGGTGCAGAGCAGCCTTTTAAAAGGGCATTGCTCTTTACGGCGACTGTGGAAGGAAGGCGCGGGGCGGTCTTTGGGCAGGAGTCATTGGCTACCACGTCTAGCAACCGCAGCCCCAGGGAAAGGCTGCCCAGCGCGCTTTCAAATGTAGCACCAGGATGTCATAACGTAAACGATACAATGGGGCCGTACGGTACCGCACGTTTACCGAGAGGCCCCAGCTTATGCTGCGGGTTCAAGTGTTGAATTCAATTTCTTTTTGGCTTCTTCAGTCGCATCCGTTGAATCGCTCTGAGAGGTCGCCCTCGATCCGATTCCGAAGTAAAGAAAGTTTTGCCCTGAAGCAGAGCCTCGATTGTTTGCGATAGCGCGAATATACCTTCGCTCTTTGCGAGTGCGCCCCGACATCCGGCTTCGCCAGCCAATTCCTGCAAGGTAGGGCCAAATATGGTCCTAGGTGAACAGCAAAAGCGGCATATTAGGATCAGCGGCATGGATATCTCGGGCCGCCTGCAGACGATTTAGATTTGGCATTCTGAAGTCCAATATCACCAGGTCGGGCTTGAGAACGGCTGCCTTTTCAACCGCAGAGAAGCCGTCTTCTGCCTCTCCGCACACTTCCCACCCGTTTCCTTGCATCAGATTTCGAAGCGCTTTGTCTCGTGGCCTGGGAGCGTCTGCGATAAAGATGCGGGGCATTCAACTTCTTGAGAGTCTGCTCCCTCTGAGTAGCAGGTCCGAGTCGTCCAGCAAATCAGGGCAAACCTGGATCACGCGCCTCGATCGCGGGGGCGCCGACATCTACTCACTCGATCTCGAAACCCGCTGAGGAGTTCACGTTATGCCATGGGGAGCGAGAACTGCCGCAGGAAAGCTCGTCGACTAGTGTTGCAACTATTAATATCCTTCGCTGTATCCTCGAAATAGATGCTAGGCGAAACAAGTACGCGGCATTGTTGCGAACTCTACCAATTATCGTGGCAATCCGGCGATCTCGTTGCCACGGTGGTTGGCTATTGATTTCCGACGAATCTGTCTGTTTGTGAAGCCACAGGATCGTCTCGGTCTCGAGGATGCGCCCGAGTCACGGGCAAGGGGGAAGTAATCCCAAGGTAACGTTAGCCGACCACACGGGAGTAGACCGTCTGGGACGCGTGAAGTGTGGCAAAACGACTTGATTCTATGCAGCGCGTTTGATAGTAATTTCCCGCCAGTTCAGAACAAGGTCTGCACCGAAATAGCAAAGGAACATTAGCAGGGCCAGTACGATGCCAAAATTGAGATCGCTCATCTCTCTCCATCGGCGTATCGGATTGGGCACACGCACCAGCACAAACGTAAATGTGATGAGGTACGAACGAATCATCCATTGACCATGCACGTTGAAGTTGCGCGTGACGGCGGTCTGGTAGGCAAAGAGCGCAGTCAAACCCCAGGCTGATGGGTGGCTGAGATAAGCGATATTGACCATCCAGCTCGTGCGGAGATCGAAGCGGCTTCGAGTTCGAGGCTGCCCACGAGGAACCCCGGGGGAGTTCCCCTGCGTTGACTGTCTCCGGCCCAGTACGTAAGATGAAGCAGCCCACCCTTAATGATCGGCCAAACGATATCGCATTACCGTGTCCTAGAGAAGCTGGGCGGGGGTGGTATGGGTGTGGTTTACAAAGCGGAAGACGTTACTTTGCATCGCTTTGTCGCCCTAAAGTTCTTGCCTGAGGAGGTCGCCAGAGACTCCCAAGCCCTGGCTCGTTTCCAGCGAGAGGCACAGGCTGCTTCGGCGCTGAACCATCCCAATATCTGCACTATTTATGAAATCGGCCAGCAAGACGGCCATCCCTTCCTGGTCATGGAGTTTCTGGATGGCATGACGCTGAAGCATCGCATTGCCGGCAAACCCATCGAGACGGAAGTTTTGCTGGGACTGGCGATTGAGCTTGCTGACGCTCTCGACGCTGCCCACACGGAAGGAATCCTCCACCGCGATATAAAGCCCGCGAACATCTTCGTCACCAAACGCGGCCACGCCAAGGTTCTTGACTTCGGCTTGGCAAAGGTCATGCCCGCGGGCGGCAGGGGAGTAGAAGCAACCGCTCAAGAAACGGCAATGCACGATGGGCACCTCACCAGCCCAGGTTCGACACTGGGCACGATCGCCTACATGTCGCCGGAGCAAGTGCGCGCGAAAGAACTTGATGGGCGGAGTGACCTGTTTTCTTTTGGCGCGGTCTTGTACGAGATGGCCACCGGGACGCTACCCTTCCGGGGAGAAAGCTCGGGAGTAATCTTCCGGGAAATTCTCGACCGCGCGCCCGTTTCGGCACTAAGACTAAATCCTGACCTTCCTCCGAAACTGGAGGACGTCATGAACAAAGCGCTAGAGAAAGATCGCGAGTTGCGTTACCAGCACGCAGCTGAAATGCGCGCCGATCTAAAGCGGCTGAAACGGGAAATAGAATCGCGGTCTGGCGCAGCCGGCAGTTCGGGGTCAGTGGTAGCCACACAGGAAAGTGGTCCCCAAACCGCGCTGCCGCCCTTGGCGTCATCGGCCCCGGATCGTCGCGCCAGTGCCGCCGACTCGGCAAGTTCCGGCGTCGTGTCGCCGGCCGCAACTTCGGGTCATAAGTATAGCTTCGCAGCCGTTGTTGTCGTGTTGATCGCGATGGCGGCCGGGATTTGGTACTGGCGGGCCAAGGCTGGCACTGCGCAGATCGAATCCGTCGCGGTCATCCCCTTCGCCACCGTTGGAGCCGATGCCGACACCGATCTGCTCAGCGACGGCCTCACCGAATCCTTGATCGACAGCCTCGCTCACGTGCCCCAGTTGAAAGTGAAATCCCGTAACTCCGTCTTCCGCTACAAAGGCAAGGATGTAGACGTTCAGAAAGCCGGCAAGGAGTTGGGTGTCGACGCCTTGCTCACTGGCCGCGTCGTGCAGCGTGGAGACAGCATCCAGGTCAGCGCTGACCTTACCAGTGTTCAGGACAATACCGCCATCTGGGGTGAACAGTACGAACGCAAGGCCACCGATATGCTGGCCCTGCAACAGCAGATCGCTGGAGACATTGCCAACAAACTACGCTCCAAACTAAGCGGCGCAGAAAAGCAGCAAGTCACCAGGCAAGGCACCCAGAACGCCGAAGCCTACGCTCTTTACGTGAAAGGACGCTTCCATTGGAACAAGCGTACGGCAGCCGACATCAACACCGCCATTGACCTTTTCCACCAAGCGCTCGACAAAGACCCCAGCTATGCCCTGGCGTACTCCGGTCTTGCCGACGCCTACCTGGTGCTGGCCAACTATGGCAGCGATCCCCACGACGTACTCCCCAAGGCCGACGCTGCCGCGAACAAGGCGCTGGAACTCGATCCCAGCCTTGCCCACCCCCACGCCGTGTTGGGCGGCAATAAGATGGAGTACAGGTGGGACTTCGCCGGCGCCGAAGCCGACTTCCGCAAAGCCATCGAACTCGACCCGGGCGACGCCAGCGCCCACCAATGGTTCTCCGAAGGTCTTGCCGGTATCGGCGGACGGGCGCAGGAGGCCATCGACGAAGGCAATCGGGCTGCCCAACTCGACCCACTGTCGCCAGTCATTGGAGCGCAACAGGCGCAGGCTTACGCATCTGCCCGGCAATACGAGAAGGCATTTGAGCTGTACAAAAAGCTGATCGAGGAAAATCCGTCTTTCGGCCGGGCGCACATTGAACTGGCAATTACCTACTGGGGTGCGCGCAAGTATCCGGAAATGATTCAGGAGTTTAAGACCGGCGCTCAGTTGGAAGGCGATCAAGCTGATGCCGAATTTGCTGCTTCTCTCGACGCAGGCTTCCATGCCGGTGGCTGGCCGGAGGCGCTCCGCCGCGCCATCGCGGTCAGGTTGGTGCAGGAGAAGAATAAGAGCGCCTACGTTTCTCCGTACGATGTGGCCCGCTTATATGCCGACGCGGGGGACAAAGACCGTGCCTTCGAGTATCTGAACCGGGCGTATCAAGAGCATGATGTGTACCTGTTCGAACTGCCCACAGCTTTTCAATTCGATTCCCTGCGTACCGACCCGCGATACACGGAATTGATCCGCAAAATTGGCTTCCCGAATGCTGCGACCGTTGCGGCAAATGCTTCACAAGTGACCGCCGAAAGCGTGGCGCGTTAACCGGGCTCATGGTCGAGAGGGTTTCCTATCGGGGCTGGGAGAATTCGTGGCGGATCTCCAATGGCACTGTCGAAGTCATTGTGCTTGCGGATGTGGGGCCGCGGATCCTCCGGTACGCATTTCGCGGAGATAATGAAAACATTTTTCACGAAGTCGAGGCGGATGAGGGACGCTCTGGTGGCTCGGATTTTCGATTGTACGGAGGACATCGCCTATGGGCATGGCCCGAGATCGCACGAACGTACTTTCCTGACAATGGTCCGATCCGCGTGCTTCCGTCTGAGACTTCGATTCGCTTCGTAGCTCCGACGGAAGACGTGCCTCCGGGAGAGGGTCTCCAAAAAGAAATGGAAGTCTGCCTCGACTCCGTTGGCACAAGAGTCCGCGTCGAGCATACGATTGCGAACCGCAGCACTGGTTTTGTAGAGATTGCAGTGTGGTGCCCGACGATGATGCGGGCGGGAGGGCGTGCGATTCTTCCGTTACCCCCGCGCGTGGCCATGGATCCGCAACACTACCAGTCGGTGGGGCCTCTGACGTTGTGGTCGTTTACGGACCTGGCGGATCCGCGCTGGAGATTCGGAACCGATTTCATTCAGTTGAAGCAGGAAAAGCCCAGGGGGAGATTTCCTGAACAGATGACGGGAATCTTCAATCCTGCGGGTTGGGGCGCCTACTACGCGGCGGGAACGGTTTTCATCAAACGCGCGGATGTGTTGGAGGGCGCGCGATATCCGGATTTCGGATGCAACTTTGAGATTTTCACCAATGGTGATTTCCTCGAACTGGAAAGTCTGTCGCCAATTACGGCATTGAAGCCGGGCGAGTGTGCGCGTCATGCGGAAACTTGGACGTTATCCCGGGGTGTGCCGACTGGTGAAGATGACGACTGGATCCGTTCAGCGATTGTTCCTTTGGCCGAAGTCAGTCGAACCTAGAGGTGTTCTGATTTTTTGGGAGAGAGCCATGACCAGCCTTCGAAACTCGTAAGACATGTCTTTTTCGCAGCCGGAATTCTTTGGCCTCAGTGTTCTTAGTCTCCAGCAGCACGCCGCGGCACAATCCGAATCGCAAACTGCCCGAGAAGGTTCCCACCCTGTCGCAACAAGCGCCAGAAGGGTGGGAAAACCGCAGTTGGGAATTCAATCGGAAAGACAGTGCAGCGCTCGGCCGGGAGACTGCGTCCCTATCGCCTTTTTGCGCTCCCGTTGACCGCGGTCGCAAGGGGTGTGCCGTCGGGCAGCGTGACAGAGGTAAACAGGAAACGAAATTCCTGCATGCCGGAATCCCAGACGAGCGATGCCGTCGCGGTGAGGAGCAGGTTCCCCGACGAGTCGTACTCGCCAAATGAGGTTGTGCCCGTGCAGTCGGAATTCACCGAATAGTTTCCAGAAAGGGTAGAACTACTTACGGTCCCATTCAAGCTGGCGGTGACACTGCCCGAGATGTTTCCCGCTGCATCCAGCGTCAGCAGGGCTACGGCGGCTCTGGGGCCGATGTTAATCACCGTTCCGCTGTCAGAGACTCCGTAGGTTCCCGCCGTGTGAGTGAGTGAACAGACCATCGCATTGGCCGGCGAAGCCAGGTTCACAATCAGACCGACGGCAAAAAGTCCCGCTAACGCTGTTTGTGCAATTTTGTTTTTCATCGTCATTCTCCGTTTTAAATTCTCGCAACTGAGTTGGCGAGCGTTCAGTTCGCCCGCAGTGCGAGGGTGATTGCTCATCGGCTGCCTCAGGACCGTGCTCCGGATTTTTTGGATCGCTTTTCTTGTCCCCAGACAGCAGCGTTGCACACTTGATCTCACTGTCCCCGGCAAACGGTCAATTTCCTGCGGCTGTTTTTTTTCTGTTCTGCGGATAATCGCGTAACCGATTGATTTGGCGCCGGGTTTGGGGCAGAATAGGCTCCAGTTATTGGGATACCGGTCTTTGGGCGAGTTCCAAACGAACTGGCAGCTGAGCCGGCCATGCATACACCCGCACAAGAAATCATTCGCTTCGGGGATTTCGAAGTCGGCCTCCGGTCGGGCGAATTACACCGCAACGGCCTGCGCGTCAAACTGCAGGTTCAGCCTTTCCAACTCTTGTGTGCGTTGCTTGAGCGGGCAGGGGACGTTGTCACCCGCGAAGAGCTGCAGAGGAGAATCTGGTCCGCCGATACCTTCGTTGATTTCAATCAAGGCCTGAATAACGCGGTCAAGAAACTGCGTGAAGCGCTGGGGGACGATGCCGAATCCCCGCGCTTAATCGAGACGCTGTCCAAGCGCGGTTACCGGTTTATAGGCGCGGTCCAGGAAAGCGCAAATAGGCTCCCTGTAATCCATGGACCTGCTGCGAGAGCTGTCGAGGACTCGATCGCGGTCTTGCCGTTTACCAGTATGAGCGCGGACCCATCCGATGAGTTCTTCGCCGACGGCATGACCGAAGAGATCATCAATGCCCTGGCGCAGATCGAGCAGCTTCATGTGGTGGCGCGAACGTCCGCGTTCTCTTTCAAAGGCAAGTTCATTGACGTGCGCGCAATCGGGCGGCAGCTTAATGTTCGCACCGTCCTGCAGGGCAGTGTCCGCCGGGCGGGAAATGAGCTCCGCATCACCGCACAGCTGGTCAACGTAGAAGATGGATATCACCTCTGGGCCGATCGGTTCGACCGCGAGGTGAAAGATATTTTTGAGATCCAGGATGAGATTGCCAGAAGCATCGCCGAGCGGCTAAAGATCACGCTGAAGGCGGGAGATCAGGAGCGGCTGGTGACGGCCGGAACCAGCACTCTGGAGTCATACCAACTTTATGTGAAGGGCCGAGAACTACTCTACCGGCGAGGCGGCGTCATTTCCCGCGCGGCGGAGTGTTTCGAGCGCGAGATTGCGCTCGATCCCGATTATGCGCTGGCATGGGCCGGACTCGCCGATTCCAAGACAGTGCTCGGTTATTACGGATTCGCCCGCCCCGAGGCGAATACGCACCAAGCGTTGGAGGCTGCCCGCCGTGCGGTCACCCTTGGTCCAACGCTTGCCGAAGCGCGCAACGCATTGGCGATGGCGTCGCTCATGGGTGCGTGGGACAGGACGACAGCCGAACGCGAGTTTCTTCACGCCATCGAGCTGAATCCAAGCTACCCCCAAGCACGGGACTGGTATGCCTTGTTCTTCCTGCAGTTTGCTGAAGGACGGCTGGAAGACGGGGTTGAGCAAGCCAAGCTGGCCTTGAAAGCAGATCCGCTTTCCAGCTATGCGCACGGCGTTTACGGGCTGACTTGTGGCAACGCCGGAAGAAGGTTGGAGGCGGTGCAGGCTTGCCGGCGCTCGGTGGAGCTTGATTCTGAATCGTTTCTTTCACAAATGCTCCTGCAGCTTGTGCTGCACATGGATGGAAAGTTGGAAGAATCTGTTGCCGCGGGAGAGACTGCTCTGTCCATGTCGGGGCGACTGGCATGGTCTATGGCATTCCTTGCTGTCACCTATGGCAAATGGGGCAAAACAGAACAAGCCGACGCGCTTTACTCGGAGATGGTGGCGCGGGCACGGCGGCAGTATGTACCCCCGGCGCAACTTGCCATGGCGGCTGCGGCCGCATCGCGAGAGAGCGATGCTCTTCGTCATGCCAGCGAAGCGTTCGCTGTTCGCGATCCAGACTGCCAGTTTTTCTTCTCGCGGCATCTGCCATTTACGGAACCTCTGTACGCCTACCCGCGATTTTGCGAAGTGCTGATGCGCAACGGACGCAGTGATTGGCTCAGAGCAGGGAAGCAACCACACGGCACGCCGCGATTCAAGTAGCGCCCGTGGCCCTCATCGGCTGAAGCCGGGATCGGTGTACCGGCTCATGCCGCACGGCTTAAGCGCGTGGCCGTCCACTCTGCGGCTCCCAAAGTCAATGCCAGCCTGCTGAAGACAAAGTTCGATCGGCAAGCGACGAGTGATCCGAGTCTGGTTAATTGGACGAACGGATGATGCGCACGGGGATGCAGAGCTAGTTCGGGAAGGGCATGTTCACTCATCCTATGAGAGAGGATGGTTGCGACAGTCTGCCTGGCTCTGTGAGCGCCATCACTGTGGAATCTCTAGCAGGACTACCCTTTACCTGCCTTCGGGATCGGATCGGGGGCGTGAGGAGTAGCCGCTCATGCAAGCCACGTTGTCCCATTATCGGGTACCCGAAGAGATCGGCAAAGGTGGGATGGGTGTAGTCTACCGCGCCCACGATGAACACCTCGACCGGGACGTGAGGGATTTCGAGTCGCGATTTTTCAACGGTCGACGTCAGAAGCGCGAACGCGAGCTTGTGCGGTCGTATCACTCTGACGATCCGCGAACGGTCAGTGCGTACTAAATATGGCCGCGACCGCATCGCCATAGGTTGTGCCTTCGCCAACGGTTGGCAGCAGGTGACTGCCCTCTCCTCTTTTGTGTTCAGATATCCAAGTCCCGAGTGCGCAGAATGTCTTCGCATTCGCTGTACGCGTTGAGAAGGAATTCTCAAGCTGCTGCGCTCGATTAGACTCGGAAAATAGCTCCCGCGGCCACATTTTTTAAAATGTCTACGGCATTCACAGCAGTATTGGTGTAAGATTCCGCAATTTCCGGGGCTCGCCATTTCTGCAAGAACAAGGAGGCTTATGAACTGCTCAGGCCAATTAAGGTGGCTGTGCGGTGTTGTTTCCCTTCTATTGCTCGTCGTTTTTGTGGGGTTAGTTCCACCTGTTCAGGCCCAGAATCCCGCGTACCTTTTCAATCAGTACACGTTGCCATATCAGAACATCGGATATTACGAATATGGGTTCGCCTTGGCTTCCGGAGACTTCAACAAGGACGGGAGGGCGGATTTTGCGGTGACGCTGGCGACCTCACCAACTGTACCGTACGGCATTCAGATCCTGCTAGGGCAGAAAGATGGGACGGTGGCCCTCGGCGGGTTGTACACGGTGTCTAACGATATTCTGGAAAATGTTGTCACCGCTGATTTCAATCGCGATGGAAATCTGGACTTGGTGGCGTTCGACGTGACTGCGTCCAATTATGTGCTGTTTGCAGGCAATGGCAATGGGACGTTCCAATCGGCGACGGTAATCGCGCCAGGGTACTACGATACGGCCCTAGTTGTGGCGGACTTGAATCACGACGGGAAGCTGGATTTGTTGACCGGAGAATATTACGGTGGAGTCATGCAAATCGTCCTGGGAAATGGCGATGGAACGTTTCAACCGCCGGTGCAGTATACGGCGGGAGGGGGCGGCGTGGATTCGATAGCGGTGGCGGACGTGAATAAAGACGGCAAGCTGGATGTTGTGGCAGTAGCCCTGAACGGAGGACCGGAAGTCTTCTTGGGAAACGGCGATGGCACATTGCAGACTCCAACAGCGCTGGTGACCAACTCACCATACCCATATTCGGTGGCGATCGCAGATATGAATAATGACGGCAAACAGGACCTCGTCATCGGAGAGGCTGGATCGATCGACGTATTTCTAGGAAATGGCGACGGAACATTCGGAGCACCTATCCAGAGCTTCGGCGGAGCGGCGAGCTACTACTTGACCAACCTTGCGATCGCGGATCTCAATGGCGATAAGAAGATGGATGTTGTCGGGGGCGGCGCTTACTCAATCACTGTGTGGATGGGAAATGGGAACGGAACATTCAAGACGGAGCGTTCGTTCGGAAGCGGATATTTCGGAGAACAAGGATTTAACTCAATGCTCGTCGCAGATTACAACAATGACGGGAAGTTGGATGTGGCGACGTTACCCGAGAATGCGACATTGTTTTCGATTTTCAGCGGAAATGGCGACGGAACATTTGCCGCAGGACGGATCGTGACATCGGCACTGGCGAACTCCTATCGCGGCGCAGTTGCGGGAGACTTCAACAAAGATAACAAATACGACTTCGCGGTTGTCAACGATGCCACTAACAACCTGGAAGTTTATCTAGGGAATGGCACTGGTACCTTTTCGACAGCTAAGAAATTTCCGGTTGGAGCGTCGCCTCAACAAATCGTCGCAGCCGATTTTAACAACGACGGAAACCTGGATTTGGCGGTGACGAACGCGGGCGAAAACACCGTGTCGTTGCTCCTCGGCAGCGGAAATGGTCTCTTCCAAACGCAGCAAAAGTTTGCCACGGGGAGCTACCCCTACGGGATTGCCGCAGCGGACGTGAATAAGGATGGCAACATGGATTTGGTGATAGGCACCAGCGATGCACCGACGAACGTGCAGGTGCTGCTGGGGAACGGCAACGGGACATTCCAACCGGCAACGTCATGGGGAATATACGGCGGCGGTGTCAACACAACGCTGGCGGTAGCCGACATTAATCAGGATGGATACCTGGACATCGCTTCCTCGACCGGCGATCCGTATGGAGGGTTTTCGGTGTTGTTCGGCGCGGGAGATGGCACATTCGCCAATGGCGTGCAGACCGACACGTATGCCAATGGCGAATACGCGATGGGAGCGGCACAACTTCAGCCGGGTGGTTTCGTGGATGTAATCTTTGGCACCCCGGATGGACTGGAAGTGGTGCCCAGCACGAATCTGGGGATCACTGGCTCGGGGGCATTTTACGAACTGGGGCCGTGCATTCCAGTCGCAGTGGTTGTGGCTGACTTTAATGGAGACGGAAACCTCGACGTCGCAAGTACCTGCGAAATGGGGACAATCGTGTGGCTAGGCAAGGGAGATGGGACCTTCAATTCGGTGCTGGTCTATGCGTCGTCTGGGTTTCTGGATTACTCGTACGGTCTGGCAGCGGCGGACTTCAACTCGGATGGGCTGCCCGATCTGGTGACAACGCATGTCAGTGGAAACATCACGACACTGTTGAGCAACCCAGTGGTGGTGTTCTCGGTCTCAAAGCTGAATTTCGGCAAAGTAACAGTAGGGTCTCCGGTATCGAAGAGCTTTACGCTTTTGAACCAGGGACAGCCGAAATTGACGATCAGCAGTATCAGCCTCACGGGGCAGGCTCCGACGGATTTCACAGAAACTAGTAATTGCCCGCTCAGTCCAAGCAGCCTCGCCGTAGGCGGGATGTGTAAAGTGACCATAACATTCACACCAAGCACTACGGGTGCGCGTAATGCTTCCATAGTGTTCTCAGACAGCGCGATTGGTCCCGCTCGGATGATCGCGCTGTCGGGTACCGGTCAGTAAGGAAAGAACCGCCCTTTTTCGATAGTGCATGGCTTGACAGCATACCGCTACAAGGGTTCCGACCACACCAGGTTGTGGTTATGACCGTGCTGGATTACTGGCTCATGGACTCCTAAGCTGAGCGAACTTTGACCGTTCGCCGAATGACTGGAATGGGCTGCATAGGAGCGAGATTGTAGCGCGCCGCTGAAGACGAGTATCGCGGGCACGATACACCTTGCCCCATCGGCGATTGGATTTCATACGGACCTAGTTTTGTGCCAGAAGTGAGGGACATCGTTGCGCGCAATTATAGCGCCGCCTGCCACCGATTTAGCCGCTGCAGCAGTAGGACTGGGCGATGGTTCGTAATCGTTAGGCTACCACGCTTCGTTGGAGTTCCGAAGACGTCCGGGCACTCAGGCTGCGTCCGACGCGCAGTCCAGCACCCAACCGTGCTCGAATCTGGAGCTCTGCTTCGGCGAGCTGAGCAGGTGTCAGCGCCTTTTTGGCATTGTTCTGGAATTTTGTGAGCTGTTCAAGGGCCATGGAGGGCCACATGTAGGCGCGAGCCGCATTGTAGTCGGTAGGTCCTCCGGCTAAAGCGGTGCGAGCTAACATCAACTGGGCGGCAAGGACTCCCTGCTCCGCGGCCTTTTCACATACAGCCAAGCTGGCCTGATCGCATTCGCCACAAGGGTCCGTGAGCAGATCCGGAAACGTTAAGTCCGATGTGGAATCTGCCGTATGCTGGCTGAGAGTTACAAACAAGAGTTCGATTCGGTTGGACACTCCGAGCTTGTCAAAAATGCGGAACAGATGATTCTTAATCGTGTGTTGGCTGAGATCGAGTCGTTGGGCGATTTCGCGATTGGTCAGGCCTTCGGTTACGCAGCTCACGACTTCCACTTCCCGTTTGGACAGCAGATTCATACCACGCGCATCCACTGTTCTCAGCTTGGGAGCTGAAGCCAACGATTCCAGCACCAGCGCCATCTGCTCATTCTTGATCCAGATCTGACCGGCATGGACCTGACGAATGCACTGGCATAGGGAACTGGGCGATTCCCGGTGATCGAATACTCCGCGAGCGCCTGCCCGGAACGAGCCCAGAACGGCCTCTGGTTTCGAGGAGTCTAGAAGTATTACGGCACGCGCTCTGGTGCCAGATTCCCGCAATTCCCCCAGAGTTGTGAAACCTCGCTCCGCATCTTCGTCGACAAACGCGCTCAGAACGAATACGTCGATTCGATGAGCAACCGATGCTGCCAGAATGCTTGACGTGTCTAAGTTTGAACTGAAAACTCGCAGATCCGTCTCTCGGCTGAGAGCTCCTACGAGCAGTTGGGTGTGAAAAGGTGAATTATCGGCTACGAGTACATTGATTGTACTGGCGTGCTTGTAACGATCATGCTGCTGCACTGGAGGCTCCATCAAAGGTACATATCAGGTATGTTTTCTTTGTCTTTTAATGTCGAACGTGAAGCAGACGGCACTTGGCAAAGATGCCGGCTGGAGAACTGCTGAACGCTCAAATCGTTCCAGCTATTCATCTTCTGCTTGAGAATAGCTGTCGAGTGATGCGTCGTAAATGGCTCTTCGGTGCCAATGAGTAGCGCGACTGGGCCGCTTGGCCCGGGGCAGATTGAGATCATTGACCCTTCACCGCTCGGCCGTGGGCGAGGTACTCGCTACGCCTTCCGATTGTGGTTTTCTGATCCATAATCCCCATATGCCCCCTGCACGATAGACGCGTACGCGATCTCCTGGCTCATCGTGTCTGTAGGACCGCCTACGTATTCGCCAGTCCCAGCAGGAGCCCTTCAAGGCAGGTATGAAGAACATACCAATACCCTGTTCTGCCGTCAGTAGAATGCACTACCGAGCGGGCTGGGAATTAAGAAAAGGTCACCGGCGCCGTTCCCGCAGGCCAAGATCAGGATTGAACTGGCGAATAGCGGCGTAGCATTCGCATACCAGGTTCTCCAGCTTCTTGCGGCACAAAATCCGGAGTGTGCCACGCTGGTAGTGAATCGTTCCTTGCTGCTGCAGAGTTCTAGCTGCCGCGGTCACGGAGGGTCTGTCGGTGCCGAGCATCATGGAGAGGAAATCGTGAGTGACCTTCAGGGAATCCGCTGAAACACGATCGTCCGTCATGAGAAGCCAGCGAGCCATTCGAGGGAGAACCGCGTGGAGCCGGTTACAGGCGGCCGTTTGGGCGAATTGCATAGCCTGAACTGAGGCAAATTTGTTGGCCAACATTTTTAAAATGGGAGTCGAGGTCAGAAGTTCACCAAAGAGATCGGATTTGATTCTTACGCCATCTCCGGCGACTTCCATGACGGCGAGGTGTGTCGTCCGATTCAGCCCCGCGGCCAAAGCGACCATGATGGCAGCGTTGGCGATTGCTGTCGTAGCCACCAATGCTCAGGCGCAAAATGTCATAAACCTGAACTCAAATTATGGCGTCACTGCCCTGACATTCACCGGAAACGGTGCAGGAACGGACACCATGACGGTCGGAAGTTGCACGCTTGGAGCGTCGTGCGTAACATCGGGAGCCGAAAGTTCTGGAATATTCGGTAACAACGCGGGATTCTACGAACTCGACTTCTCGGCCGCTAGTCCGATAACTATCACCAGCACCGGCGGCGGAAACTTCTCGGTCGCCCAAAATGGCAATAACCCCATTGCGTTTCAGTTTAACTCGTTGGCAGACATGACCGGGACGAACTTTCTTTCCGGAAATCTGCAGCTTCTCAGCTTGCAGCAAACGGCGAACACTTCAACCGGAAGCTTCAACGAGAATCTGACAGCCAACCTCACTGGTTTGGGGGGAAGTCTAGCTAATCTATTTGGTCCATCTGGAGCGATTGGCCGGATCAACATAGAGTTCACTAGCAGCGTCGACCTGGCAACACTTGGAACTGCAGGCGCTACAGCGTACATTTCGGCAAGCGACATCACTCCGACTCCGGAGCCGAGCAGTATCGCGTTACTTGGTTCTGGCCTTCTGGCGATTGGCGGGTACTTGCGACGTCGCCTTGTTTAAGTTGATTGTGGCAACCTGACAGGACGTTCAGACGTAAGAAGTCTTAGCGTGCATTCTTCAACTTCTTCCAAGTGATCTGAGGCGAATACATCGTTATTCGCCTCAGAATCCTTGCTAGTTGCTACCCACTCTTTACTCTCGGAAAACTCGGCAAAACCTCGAATTGCCAGCGGAGAATGCTTCAACAGCAGGGTCCGGCCTTCCGCGTAAGCCAATGACAAATAACATTCGATTCTGTTTAATGATCGCTGTCCTAGTCGGAGCGACCGTGGGACTCCACCATATTTCGCACGGAGAGGCGATCCCTCTTTGGAAACCACTCGCGACCCTGCCCATGCAGCTTGGAACCTGGCGGGGTGTGGATGTCCCCTTGGACCCGCGGATGATCAAGGCGGTCGCAGTGACGGACTACGTGAGCAGGGCGTATCGCGACACGGCTGGCCCGCCGGTTATTTTGTACGTCGGTTACTACAAGAGTCAGAGGACCGGAGAGCTTATCCATTCTCCGAAAAATTGCTTGCCCGGGGCTGGGTGGGAACCTCTAAGTGCAAACTATGTCGCTTTGAGAGGGCTGGACGGACGCGAGGCTAAGGTCAATGAATACTTAATCGAAAATGGCCTTCAGCGGCAGTTGGTACTGTATTGGTATCAATCTCATGGCCGCATCGTGGCCAGCGAATACTGGGGCAAGATATACCTCGTTGAAGACGCTCTCCGACTCAACCGGACAGATGCTGCTCTGGTTCGTATTTCAACCTCCGTCGTACGCGGCCATGAACAAGAGGCCGCACAACGCGCCCAAGCGTTCGCACAAGTGTTTCTGACAGGGGCGAAGGATCTGCTTCCAAACTGAAGCAACAGATATTGCTCACCCCCCAGATGTGCTCACATTTACGCCTCAGATAATGTTGCACGACATTGCAGCTTATGACATGTCCCTGCGCATGTATTGCAAAGGGCTAGCTAGCCTGCTTAATTCACCAGAACTGAGATTTGTTGGCGAGGATGTGCGATCGGGCATTGATGAAGGGCAGAGTCGTCGAGGTCATGAGCTTGGTGCGGGACAGTTCGGCGTCAAGACCTGAGAGAAAGGA
>Ga0209166_10000239_pt1 | contig 70665 bp, 60 predicted proteins | sample Coa_R1_3_FD_187151 | JGI IMG/M metagenome (GOLD analysis project Ga0209166, IMG submission 187151) | Surface soil microbial communities from Centralia Pennsylvania, which are recovering from an underground coalmine fire - Coalmine... | ecosystem: Environmental > Terrestrial > Soil >...
GCGTTCGCTCCGGTGAACTGGCTTGGCGGAATCACTTCCTGCACCAGCGCGTTCACCGTCGCCCAGTACATGGCGGAACCCATGCCGGTAATCAGCGTCATGGCGTAGAGATGCCAGAGATGCAAATCCCTGCGCCATGCGATGTACGCTGTCGCCAGGACGAAAAGGCCGCGGATGAGGTCGAGCGCGACGCCCAGATACCGGCGATCGAAGCGGTCGATCAGCACTCCGCCGAGAAACGGCACGAGCAGCCCGGGCAACGTGACCACGATGACCTGCAGGCTCACTTTGACCGTCGAATGCGTGGCCGACATGATGTACCAGCTCACGCCGACGAAGTTCATGCCGCTGCCGAACAGCGACACGAACATGGCCACAAAGAAATAGCGGAAGCCCCGCTGCGCCCAGATGAGGCGCCAGTCGACCGGTTGTGCGACGGCGGTTGCCATGGAGCTATCTAGCTTACTATCGTGTGCGGGCGGATTTGGCGACGGTTGGGTCCGCGGTTTACATCGTGGAGACGGAAGGCGCCGCTGTCATGGGAAACGAACTGAAATGCATAGCGCGGTTCGGCCGACAAAAGTCGGAAGGGAAGGCACTCCTCGAGACGAGCGAGATTCTGTTTCGTGGAAAGTTCAGATTGAAAATTCCGTTTGCCGCCATGAAATCGGTGAAGGCCGTGGACGGCGAGCTACGCATCGAGTTCATTGAAAGCAAGGCTTCGTTCGTGCTGGGCGAGCAAGCGGAGAAATGGGCGCACAAGATCCTGCATCCGAAGTCGCGCGTCGAGAAACTGGGAATTAAGCCTGGCCAGAAGGTTTCGGTTATCGGAACTCTCGAGCCGTCGTTTCGCTCGGAGCTGCGGGAAGTCACGAATGCCACTACGAACGGAAAAGCCGTGCCGGACGCGGACTGCATTTTTCTGTGCGCCGAGTCGCTGAAAGAATTGTCGCAATGCGCCAAGATTGCAAAGTCTCTCGAAGGCGCCGCGGCTCTCTGGATTGTTTATCCCAAGGGCCGAAAGGACATCACGGAGAACGACGTCATTGGGACCGGGCGCAAAGCGGGCTTGAAAGATGTCAAGGTCGTTGGCTTTTCGCCGAAGCACACCGCGCTGAAATTCGTGATTCCGATCGCGAACCGCTAACTACGTCATGCGCGCAGGCAAGTTCGTCAAAGTGGGAACTTTCGGCGACATGCTGCACCATCCCAGCGATCCCTACGCCCGCGAACTGCTCGCGGGCTTGCCGGGACTGCCTGCCCGGCAAGCCTGACCGACTCGCTCCCGGCCTATTTCCGCTTCTGCCTGACACCATGCCGTGCCTTGAGCTAGAATCCCACCACCGCTGATATATTTCTGCGGGCTTCTACGTAGTGCTTTTACAGGAAGAGCTTCGCAACCTCGTGGTGGAGGACATTTTGATGTCAACGACAACCGCGGTATCTCCCGATGCACCGCAACCCCAGGCGCAGATAAGCGCATTCGGACGCGCTTTTGGGGTCCTTTTCTCGCCGCAAAAGACCTTCGAGGACATTGTCAGGAAGCCAAGCTGGCTGCTGCCCGTTCTGATCACGACGGCGCTCAGCATCATCGTAAGCGTCGGCATAAACCAGCGAATGAATTGGCGGGAGTTCATGAGCCAGCAAATCGAGAAGAACCCGCGGACCGCTCAACTCAGCCAGGCGCAGAAGGACCAGCAAATCGAGGCGGGCGCAAAGTTTACGCCGTACTTCACGTATGCCATTGGCGTTTGCGGCCCAATTCTTGTGGTCGTTATCATTGGACTGGTCATGTGGGGTGCGTACGCGCTGCTCGGCGGTGCGAATACGAACTTTTCGACCGCTTTGGCGATCACCTCCCACGCGTTCATGACCAGCGTCATAAGTAGCCCGATATTTCTGCTCGTCTTGTATTTGAAAGACCCCAGCACGATCGATCTGGAGAACCTCCTCGCTACAAACATCGCAGCGGTCCTTCCGGATGACTCCGCGAAGTGGCTCGTCGCGCTTTGCAAATCGTTTGACGTGTTCACGTTCTGGATTTTGATTCTGCTCGCCATCGGTTTTGCAGCCACCACGCCCAAAAAGCTCAAGGGTGCGAAACCGTACATCATTGGATTTGGCGTGTGGGCCGCGTTCGTCGTGATCCGCGTGGGGTGGGCGTTCATCTTCTCCTGATACACTCGCAGGGTGAGTTTTTCGTTTGAGGTAACGAAGACCGACCCGACCGGTGCGCGGCGTGGTGTGCTGACCACTCCCCACGGTACCGTACAAACGCCGTTCTTCATGCCGGTAGGCACGCAGGCCACCGTAAAGGCGTTGCGCAACGAGGCGCTGGAAGAGCTCGGCGCCGAAATCATTCTCGCCAACACTTACCATCTGTATCTTCGCCCCGGCCATGAAGTCGTGCGCAAACTCGGCGGCCTGCACAAATTCATGTCCTGGCCGCGCGCGATTCTTACGGATTCCGGCGGCTTCCAGGTATTCAGTCTTGCGGATCTTCGCAAAATCAGCGACGAAGGCGTGCGCTTTCGCTCGCATTTAGATGGTTCGGAACACCTGCTCACGCCGGAAAAGGCCGTGGAGATTCAGCTCGCTCTCGGCTCAGACATCGCCATGGTGCTGGACGAGTGCATCGAAACTCCCGCGCCGCGCGAAACGGCGGATGCGGCCGTGAAGCGCACGACGGTGTGGGCGCAACGCGCTCGCGCGTATTTCCAGCAAGCCGTCAATCGCAACGGCGAATTTGCCCAGTGGCAGTTCGGCATCGTGCAAGGAGCCACTTTCCCCGATCTGCGCCGCGAAAGCGCACGGCAACTTCTCGAACTGGATCTTCCCGGGTACGCGGTTGGCGGCCTCGCCGTCGGCGAGCCTCACGCTCTAACCTGCGAGATGACCGCCGAGGTTACCGCGCTTCTTCCTCGTGATCGGCCGCGCTACTTGATGGGTGTTGGCCGCCCCGAACAAATTGCCGATTACGTCGCGCTGGGCATTGACATGATGGATTGCGTGCTGCCAACCCGCGCCGCGCGCCACGCATGTCTCTACACCAGCGAAGGCCGCGTGCTCATCAAGAACGCCCGCTATGCGCAGGACCGGCGCCCGCCGGATCCCGCGTGTTCCTGTTCCGTTTGCCGACGATACACGCGCGCGTATCTCCGTCATCTCTTCGCTGCGGGCGAATTCACTGCGGCCATCCTGGCCACCCACCACAATGTCCACTTTTACCTTGACTTAATGAGGCAAATCCGCGAGGCTATCGAGTTTGGGAACCTAGCGAATTTCTCATCTGAGATGCATGCACGCTATGCTGTACGCCCGGCCTGAAGTCGTGCCGGGATAGCGTCCGAGATTCTTCAAGTGCGGTCCGGTTCGCACACCGGACTGACCTGCGCGGGTAAACGAGCAGAGAATCCGGCGGGCTGTGAGAGCGGGAAGCACAAACCCGCCGGGCTGATTCCGTCTCCCGTGACGTTCGGCCAGCGCGATTTTCAGGGAAGGAACGAGGCAAATTCTGACGATGATCGCGGCGATTTTTTTCCAGGCGTCCGGAGCGACGAGCTTTCTCAGCAACCCGCTCTTCATGATGATCATCGTGATGGGCATTTTCTACGTGATGCTGATCCTTCCGCAGCAGCGGCAACGCAAGAAGACCGCGGCCATGCTCTCGGCTCTCAAAAACGGCGACAAAATCATCACCAACAGCGGCATCTACGGCACCGTCAACGGCCTCGACGGCGAGACGGTCATCCTCAAAGTCGCCGACCAGGTAAAAATCCGTATCGCGCGTTCGGCCATCGCCCAGGTGGAGGCATCGGAAGATGCGAAATAAACCCGCCGGTATCCGATCCACGCATCTAAATCTCTGACCATGAATCCCAATCTGAAGTGGAAAGCTGCGTTCATCGTTCTTGTTATCGTCGGCTGCATCTACGGCGTGGTGGGCTTGCCAACCTTCCCCACGTCGGTGGCGCAGTTGAAGGACAATTTCGCGCACCAGATCAAGCTCGGCCTGGACCTGCAGGGCGGCACGCACCTCGTGCTTCAGGTGCAGGTGCAGGAAGCGGTGGCGCAGGAAACCGATCAGATGGTCGACCGCATCACGACCTGGCTGCGCGGCAAGAACATCAATTATGATGAAGTGCGCCGCGTGGATGACACGCACATCCTGGCGCACAACATTGATCCGGCGCGGCTCTCCGAATTCCGCGACTACGTCCAGACGCAATACGGCAATGTTTGGGATATCGTTCCCGCTGCGGGCGACCCGCAAGGATATACGCTGGCGCTCCGCGCCAATGCCGTCGCCCAAATCCACGAATCCACCATGACGCAGTCGCTCGAGACGATCGAACGCCGCATCAATGCCCTGGGTCTCACGGAACCGACGATTCAGCCTCGCGGCGGCCAGAACAGCAACGAAATCGTTGTGCAGTTGCCCGGTGAAGGAGATCCGGAGCGCGCGAAAGAAGTCATTAAGGCAGGCGGGCAACTGGAACTCACGCTGGTCGAGGACCCTACCGTCTATACGTCCGAAGCTGAAGCGCTGAGCCGGCACAGCGGTGTGTTGCCCGCCGGCACCATGCTGGTTCCCGGCCGGCAAGAAACGCGCACGACGACTCCCGGAATGCCGCAGGGCGATGTTTGGTACCTTCTTGCGCGCGCCCCCATCGTCACCGGCACGGATCTGCGCAGTGCTACCGAAAACCGCAGTTCCAGCAACCCCGGCCAGTGGGTTGTGGACTTTACGCTCTCCGGCGAAGCAGCCCACCGGTTCGGGCCGTTCACCCAGACGAACATAGGCCGGCAAATGGCCATTGTTCTCGATCACAAAGTGTATACCGCACCGGTCATCAATGCCCGCATCGATGATTCCGGCGTGATCGAAGGCAACTTCACTCAGGACTCGGCTCACGACCTCGCTGTTGTTCTCCGCGCAGGCGCGCTTCCGGCGTCGATCAAGTATCTCGACGAGGCCACTGTCGGTCCCTCGCTCGGAGCAGACTCGATCCGCCACGGCGTGCAAGCGTCTGTGCTCAGCTTGCTAGTTGTGATGATTTTCATGCTTGTCTACTACCGCCTTTCGGGCGCCAACGCCGTTCTCGCGCTCATTCTGAACCTCGTCATTCTTCTAGCTGCGTTAGCGTTCTTCGGCGCGGTGCTCACCTTACCCGGTATCGCCGGCGTGATTCTCACGATCGGTATGGGCGTGGACTCCAACGTTCTGGTTTTCGAGCGCATTCGCGAAGAATTGCGCTACGGCAAATCGGCGCCGTCAGCGGTCGACGCGGGCTTCGAAAAGGCGTTCCTGACCATCATCGACACGCACGTTACGACGGTCGTATCCGCATTCTTTCTATTCCTTTTTGGAACCGGACCGATCAAGGGTTTCGCTATCAGCTTGACTATTGGTTTGATCGCCAACGTCTTTACCGCGATCTACGTTTCCAAGACGATTTTCCAGTATCACCTGGGCAAAATGGACAGGCAGGGCGAGCTAAGCATCTAGGTCGTGTACTAGAACGCATAGTTCGGATGATGCTCTCGAACGAAACTATGGATGGATTGCTGGCTCCGCGAAAACCTCCCAAACTGTGTACGGGAGGCTGCGGGAACATTCCCGCCAACGCTGGAGTCTAAGGAAGGGAAGCGAAACCCGCATGATCGAGCTATTCAAAGAGCCCAACCTGGACTGGATGGGCAAAGCCAAGTATTTCTATCTACTTAGCGGTTTCCTTCTGCTTGTCGGCTGGACCTCTATCTTCCTCAAGGGTGGCCCCATAGGCGGCGGGCTTCCATATAGCATCGACTTCAAGGGTGGTACCAACGTTGATGTCCGCTTCGCCCAACCGCCCAATATCGACAGGATTCGCTCCGGCCTCACCGCTCAGGGAATCGGCAACAGCGAGATTCAAAGCTTCAGTGATTTCGCCAGTTCCAACTCCAACGAAGTGCAAATCTTCGTCGAGCAAAAAGGACAAGGCGACGAAGCTGAAGAAGCCAGCCGTACTCGCGTCATCAACGCGCTGAATGCGATTTACGGTGTTCAAAACAGTTCCAGGCCGGACTTCAACGCCGCCACGCAAGCCACGCTTACTTCCTTCCTTACACAACACGATCCGCTCCTCCTCTCAGCTAACGCGGGCGACCGCTACCAGCAGCTCGCGAAGGCCCTTTTGAACTATCGGGACACTACCGCGCGAGGCGTTCTCACCAATTTTGATGATCTCTCGAAAGTCCAGGGCGCGACTCCCGCCGTTCTCTCCTTGCTGAAAGACACCTACGCACTCGGCTCGTTCACCATTCGCGGCGTCGAACTCGTCGGTCCGAAAGCCGGTGGCGAGCTTCGCCGCCAGGCAATCTACGTTACCCTCTATGCTTTGGGCGGCATGCTGGTATATATTGCCTTCCGATTCGAGTGGGTCTACGGGGCAGCCGCGGTCCTGGCGGTGTTTCACGACGTTCTTATCACCTTGGGATTCTTCTCGCTGCTGCATTTCGAGATATCGCTTACGGTCATCGCGGCACTGCTCACTCTGGTCGGCTATTCGATGAACGATACCATCGTAATCTTCGATCGCATTCGCGAAAACAACCGCTTGCTGCGGCGCGAAGAGTTCTCCGCGATCGTGAATAAATCGATCAATCAGACTCTCTCGCGAACCATACTGACCAGCGGATTGACTTTCCTTACCGTGCTCGTCCTGTTCCTGATGGGCGGGCAGGTGCTTCGTGCTTTCTCCTTTGCCCTGGTGGTAGGGATTGTGGTAGGAACGTACTCCAGTTTTGGAATTGCTGCACCGCTGGTGGTCGCGTGGAATCGTTGGCGCGGCGGCCATGGCGTTGCGGTTGGCACCGGACCCGCAGCCGGCAATAAACCCCGCGGTGGTGAGAACGTCCCAGGACGTCTCGCTCCTGCTGGCAGGAGGTAGGATCCACATGTTTGAAGATATGGTGCTTTCGGGAAAGATGAAAAAAACGAACAAGCCCTGGACGGTCGTCGTTTCGATGCTCGTTCAGGCCGTGATCGTGACTGTGCTCATCCTGATCCCGCTCATTTATACGGATGCGTTGCCCAAGACGATGATGGCCACGATGCTTACTGCTCCACCACCACCGCCTCCTCCTCCCCCGCCCCCCCCTCCAGCGACCGTCGTCCACGTGAAGCCGCAGGTCCACTTGATGGACGCTGGCAAGCTGATGCAGCCCAAGGCCATCCCGAAAGAGATCAAGATTATTAAGGAAGACGCCCCCGAAGTAGACCAGGGTGTTGCAGGCGGCGTGCCAGGCGGCGTGCCTGGCGGTTCGATGGGCGGCGTGATCGGCGGCGTGATCGGCGGCTTGGGCGCAGCGCCACCACCTCCAAAACCGACGCTAACGCGCATCAAGCAAGGTGGCAACGTCACCGCGGCCAGTTTGATCAACCGCGTGACGCCGGTCTATCCTCCGCTCGCGCGTCAGACGCGCATCTCCGGAACCGTTCGTTTGCACGCCATCATCGGCAAGGACGGCTCGGTGCAGCAACTCGAGGTGATGTCCGGGCATCCACTGCTCGTGCAGGCCGCGCTGGAAGCGGTCCGGCAGTGGCGTTATCGGCCGACACTTTTGAACGGCGAACCGGTCGAAGTCGACACCACTATCGACGTGATTTTCTCTTTGAATCAGTAAACGGTCTGGCGTGCCGGTCGTGGGACAGGCGCGTTGGTCCGGGCGGCAATAAAGCTTGGCAAACTCTCGCGATGGCTCCGGGAGACCCGGAGCCATCAGAACTAAGGAGCAAAACGAATGGTAGCGACCCTGTTTTTGCATGCGACCCTGTTTCTGCAAGCCCAGGCTACCTCCTGGGACCTGCGGAGCATGTGGGCATCGATGAGCACCCTTCCTAGGATTGTCGTGGCGATCCTTTTCATTCTCTCCATCTATTCCTTCGGCGTGATGATTGACCGCGCTCTGATGTACAGCGCGGCTCGCAAGCAGTCGCGCGTCTTCGTGCAGCAGGTTGCTGGCGCGCTGAAAGAAGGGAAACTCGACGAAGCGATCGCTATCGCCGAGCGCAACAAGAAGAGCCACATCGCCAAGGTCGTGGCGACGGGCCTATCCGAGTTCCAATCCGCTTCTCAGCAAGTCACCGACTCCGACGTCATCGAAGCCGCCAAGCGCGGTCTCGAGCGCTCCGTCGCTATCGTGCACGCGGAAATGAAGCGCGGCCTTTCGGCGCTCGCTACCATCGGTTCGACGGCGCCGTTCGTAGGACTGTTCGGCACGGTGGTCGGCATCTTGAACGCATTTAAGGGCATCGAGACCAGCAAGGCGACCGGCCTCTCGGCGGTTGCCGGCGGTATCGCGGAAGCTCTCGTCACTACCGCCCTCGGCCTCCTCGTCGCCGTTCCCGCCGTCTGGGCTTACAACTACTTCACCAACAAGGTCGAAGCCTTCGACGTCGAGATGGACAATTCCTCGATGGAATTGATCAACTACTTCATCCTGCGTCGTGGCGCCGGAAAAAAGTAAGGTAAACACCCATGGCTGGCTATAAAACAAGCGGCGGACGCTACAAACCCCAAGCGGGAAGTCAGATGGCGGCGCCCAACGTCATCCCCATGGCCGACATCATGCTGGTCCTGCTCATCATCTTCATGGTGGTCACGCCCATGTTGCAGAAGACTCTGCCCGTGGACATGGCCCGCGTGAACAACGCGCGTGAAATGCAGGACGCCGACAAGGATGACGCCATCATCGTGGCGGTAACCCGCGACGGCACCATCTACCTTAAGAACACCAAGATCACAAAGGACGATATCACTGGTCAGATTAAGGATTTGATCGCCAATCGTCTCGACAAAACCGTCTACGTAAAGAGCGATCAACGCGCCAAATATGGCGACGTGGTCGCCGTGGTGGACGAAATCCGTTCCGCCGGAGTTGACCAGCTCGGTCTTCTGACGGAACAGAACCAGGAACGCAGGACGACGCCTCCGCCTCCGCCGAATGCCACCGCAGGGTCTTCCCCTTCGGGTGACTGACGGTCCGCGGATGGATTTCTTGTCTGTGAGGGCAATGCTTCGCTCCATTCGTTTGCTGAGGTAAAACGGTCGCGCCAGATCCCACCTGGCGCGGCTTAACGGCCTGCGGAATTCTTGAACGGCAGGCTGACGGGAGATCTGAAAATGGGAATGTCCGTAGGTGACAACAAGGGCGGTGCGATGGCGGAAATGAACGTCGTTCCGCTGATCGACATCCTCCTCGTGCTGCTGATCATCTTCATGGTTATTACGCCGCTGACTCCTCATGGGTTGGACGCGCTCGTTCCGCAGCCCAATCCGAATCAGCAGCAGAACCAGGAGCTTGAGAACAAGACGGTCGTCGTCCAGGTGCTGGCCAACAACAAGGTCAAGATCAATCAGGATGACATCAGCTGGGATGGCCTTGGTCCGCGTCTCGAACAGATTTTCAAGGAGCGCGCCGAAAAAATCGCTTTCGTGAAAGGTGACAACGACGTCCTGTTCATGGACGTCGCACACGCGATTGATATCATGCGCGGCGCCGGTATTGACCACATCGGCTTGATTACGGCCAAGCTCGAGGCCGGGCAGTAGACTTCGTCGGCCGGCTCGCGGCTTACGAAGCACGCAGGATGTGAGAGTCCTCCTCGCTGGGAAGCCAGGTTAAGCGCGAGGTGGCTTATGGGAATCTCGTTCGGCAGCTTGCAGCGTGGCACGATCGCGGAAATGAATGTCGTTCCGTTGATTGATATCCTGTTGGTGCTTTTGATTATTTTCATGGTCATAAGCCCGCGGGTGCCGGTTGGCTTTTCGGTGGTTCTGCCGGAGCCTCCGGAAACGTTTGCGGGTCCGCCGGAGCCGGTCGATGTGGTGGTCGTGCAGGTCCTGCGCGATGGCTCGCTGTGCATCAATCAGCAGCCGGTAGCGTGGCCGGATTTGCAAGCCAGGCTGGAGTCAATTTTCAAGTTGCGCGCCAGCGGCGTGGCGTTTGTTCGCGGCGACGGCGAAATCGAATTTGGCGCGGTTGCCCGCGCCATTGACGTTATGCGGGGCTCGGGGATTACTTCGGTTGGCTTGATGACGCCGGAACTCGAAAACTCGCGCTGAATAGTGTAGATTGCCCCTCGCAGGGCGGACCTGAATCCTAGCAGGGATGGATGCTTCGATGACTTATGCATCGCGCTGTATTGCTCGCCGAATCGCCGCACTTGCGGCGGTGGTGACAGTTACTCTTAGTTTGACCGGCTGCAACAAGCTCAAGGCTCGCGACTTGTTGAACAAGGGAGTAAAGGCTTTCACCGCCGGCCAGTCGGATACTGCCATCGAAAATTTTAAGCGCGCCAAGGAGCTCGACCCGAAACTGCTCGTTGCGCGCCTGTATCTGGCCACGGCCTATGCCAGCTTGTACATTCCGGGCGCCCCTTCCGCGGAAAACAAAGCTCGCGGAGAACAGGCCATTGCGGAATTCAAAGATGTGCTCGAACTCGACCCCAACAACCTGAACGCGATCGACGGCATAGGCTCTCTGCTTTACAACATGGCGGGCACCCCGCCGATCAATGAGCAGGGCTTCGCGGATGCCAAGTCCTACCAGGAAAAGCACATGCAGATTAAACCCGACGACCCGGAGCCGTATTACTGGATCGGCGTGATCGATTGGACCCTCGCTTTCCGCGGCAACGGAATATTGCGGATGGACTACAACAAGAACAACGTCAGCAACAGCAAGAAGCAAATTAAAGAGGACGATCCGCTGCCGCCCGCGGTTCGCGCGGAATACGTCAGTAAATACGGCACGATCGTCGATGAAGGCATCACCGACCTGCAAAAGGCGATTTCCATCAAGCCGGATTATGACGATGCCATGTCCTATCTGAACCTGCTCTATCGCCGCAAAGCCGATATGGTGGAATCGGCTGACGAGCGCGCCAGTCTGCAGAAGCAGGCGGATGATCTCCTGGACAAGGTGAAAGAGATCAAACAAAAGCGCGCCGAGCAGCAATCTCAGCAGTCCTCCTGATTCGTCACTGCCCGGATTCCCAGAGCGGTCGAAGAAAAGCGCCTTCCAGGCGTTTTTCTTAGTTGGAGTCTGGACATGTCTGACTGCCCTCCCTCCACGCTCGCGGCAGGTCTCTTTCTGTCGTAAACTTAATCATGGCGCCTCCCAGTAATGCTCCTTTGAGCTTTCAGCGCGACCGTGCCGTCCGCCAACTGGACTCGCGTTTCGAGGAGCTCCTCGAAAAGCTTCGCAAAAACCGCCCTTCTGAAGATCCCTGGACCGTTCGCCGCGCCTACGAAATCGCCTCGGAACGTCATCGCGACCAGTTCCGGAGTTCCGGTGAGCTCTACGTAACGCATCTGCTCGAGGTCGCGCACATCCTGGCGGACATGCGCCTCGACGCCACTACGCTGACTGCCGCCTTGCTTCACGACGCTATCGAGGACACGGAATATCCGGTCGCGCGCATTGAGGAACGCTTTGGGCCAGACGTGGCGCGCCTCGTCGAGGGCGTCACCAAAATCAGCCGCCTCAACATGACCGCACCGGAAGCGCGTCAGGCGGAAAACGTCCGCAAGATGCTGCTGGCGATGGTCAACGATGTGCGCGTCGTGCTCGTCAAGCTGGCCGACCGGCTCCACAACATGCGCACGCTGGAATATCTCGAGCCCGAGAAACAGCAGCGCATTTCCCGCGAAACTCTCGACATTTACGCACCCATCGCGCACCGCCTGGGGATGAGCGTCATCCGCGGAGAACTCGAGGACCTGGCGTTTCGTTTTATCGAGTCTGACGCCTATCTCGCGTTGCAAAAAGAGGTCACGGCGAAAAGCCCGGTGCACCAGAAATTTCTCGAGGAAGTTCAGAACACCATTCGCTCAAAGCTCGTGGAAGGCGGCATTCCCGCGGAGCTGGAAGCGCGCGTCAAGGGCCTGTATTCCCTGCACCGGAAAATCCTGCGCCAGCAGAGCACGCTCGAGCAGGTCTACGACCTGCTAGCCGTCCGCGTCATCACCGACTCCGAGCGCAACTGCTACGCTGCGCTCGGCGTGGTGCATCACATCTGGCGCCCGGTTCCCGGCCGCTTCAAAGATTACATCGCCATGCCGCGCCCGAATCTCTACCAGTCTCTGCACACCACGGTACTGCACGGCGGCCAGCCCTTCGAAGTGCAAATCCGCACGCAGGAGATGCACCGCCTCGCCGAAGAAGGCGTTGCTGCGCACTGGAAGTACAAGCACGGCAAACCCGGTTCGGAAGACGACGACCAGCGCATCGCCTGGATGCGCCAGCTCATCGAGTGGTCGCAGGAATTGCAGGAACCGGGCGAGTTTCTATCTACTTTGAAGGTCGATCTTGCTCCAGTTGAGGTTTACGCTTTCACTCCGAAAGGCCGCGTCCTCGAGCTTCCGCGCGGCGCGACACCTGTGGACTTTGCGTACTCCGTGCACACGGAAGTCGGCCATCAGTGCGTCGGCGCAAAAGTGAACGGCCAGATGGTCTCGCTGCGCCACGAAGTCGTAAGCGGAGATGTCGTTGAAATTCTCACGCAAAAGGGCCACGGCCCGAGCCGCGACTGGCTCAGCTTCGCCAAGTCCTCGCACGCGCGCAGCAAAATCCGCCACTGGATCAATCTGCACGAGCGCGAAGAAGCCACGGACATGGGCAAGAAGCTCCTCGAAAAGGAATCTCGCCACTTTGGCCGCGGCTTGAAGAAAATTCCTGAGGCCGAGTGGAACAAACTCATTGTCGAGTACGGCCTTTCGAAAGTCGAAGATATCTATGCTGCCGTAGGGTTCGGTAAATATTCCGCCCGCCAGGTGCTGGGACGCCTTTTCGGGGAGCCCGGCAAGCCCGAAGAGGCCGAGCCCGACGATTCCAAGCCCACGCTGGTGAAAACCGTGAAACGCATGCTGGGCTTTGGCGAAGCTCCGCTCGTTGTCAAAGGCCACGACGACCTGCTGGTGTACCGCGCCAAATGTTGCAACCCGATTCCCGGCGACGACATCACGGGCTACATCACGCGTGGCCGCGGCGTCGCCGTACATACACGTGCCTGCCCGAATGTTCAGAACTTGCTATATCAGACCGAGCGGCGCATCGCCGTCGAATGGGGCGGGGCCACTTCCGCCACCTTCCCCGTGCAGCTCGCCATCAAAGCCAAAGACCGCGCCGGGCTGCTTGCCGAAATCACTGCCGTCATCAGCGGCGCTGGCTCGAATATTCGCAGCCTCGAAAGCCGTCCCGACCGGCAGAACGCCCGCATTGACGCTAGCCTCGAGATCATCGACCGCCGCCAGCTCGAAAGCATCCTCGTCAACATTCGCCGTGTCTCCGGAGTATTCGGCGTCGAACGCGTTTACCAGGTCTAAGCCACCTGTCCTTTCAGCCGGGTATCACCGGGGGCACACCTCCGCTCCTCTCGCATTGGGCGCCCTAAAATAGAAGTATGAAGTTCCGGAAATTGCTTCCCGTTGTGTGTGTCCTGTTTCTCGTTGGGTGCCGTACGCATCCGTTGACGGACTACCGCCCGCTCGACCAAGCGGGCATGTGGTCCAGCGACATTGAGCAGCTAAAAGGTCTGAACGCTTCCGATCAGGAAGTCGCGGAACTCGTCAAGCTGAAGCACGCGGGGATCCGTGACGATACCTGCGTCGAACTGGTCAACCTTGCGCATACCCACCAGCATCCGTTTACGAGCGCCGATTCCGCCGATGGCCTCGCCGGCGCTGGGTTTGCCGAGCCCGAAATCCTGGAAATCGCGCGCGCGGATAAGCTCGACGCCGTCAGCCTCGACGCCGTCACTTTGAAACTTACCGGCCTCTCGGCTTCCACACTCCAATACATTTTGCATCGCCGCCTTGAAGGCAAGCCTGTTCTTAGCAGCCCGCAGATTTCCCGTCTTATGAACACCGGCCTGACGGAACGTCAAATCCTCGACCGCATCAAGGCGGGCATGACCGACGCGCAAGCGGAAAAGGAGATCCGCACTCGCGAAGCCGAACGCAATCACGCGAACACTTCCTTCGTACGCGTCCGCGGCCGCAAGCCTCATTAAATCCCAGGCCGTCTCACGGCTCTTTAGCCAACTCCCTTTTGCGTCTTTTTTCCGCGCCCGCTACAATCATCAGGTCTTGCTGCCGCATCCCTACTCTCGCGCGCTTCCGCTTTGTCCTATTGTGGCCGCAGCCTTTTGGATAACTTCGTGCGCCGCGCCGCTGGGGCCGGGCTATACCATCGAAAGCCAGGAAATCCACGTTCAGTTTGACTCCGCGGCTCCTCGCATCCGCATCGCATCCGTCTATCGCCTCCGCAATGCCGGCAATCAGCCTGTTTCGTCTCTGGAAGTGCGCTTGCCGGCGCGCCGTGCGTTTCATGTGGAATCCGCCCAGGCCGCTTGGGATGACGCGCCGTTATCCCTGCAAGTTTCGCCGGAGAATCCCCGCAACACGCTTCTTGAATTGGCCGCGCCGTGGAAAATCTCAGCCCTCCACACGCTTCATCTTTCCACCGATATTCTTCCGCCGGAGAGCGGCGAGACCGCCTTCAGCTTTGCGACCGATGCGTTTTTCCTTCCTTCCGAAGGATGGGCTCCCGAACTCCTTCCCGTTCGCGGTTTGTTCGCGACAGGTGGCGTGCCTCCAAAGAACTGGCGCTTTTCCATACAAGTTCCCGCTGGCTTCCTCGTCCACATCAGCGGCCACTCTTCGAAAACTTCTCGTCACGGCGGCGAAGTGTCCGTGGAATCGCTCCAGAGTGCCGAAGATCGCTATCCCTTTGTAGTCGCGGGTCGCTACGTGGAGGCGCAATTCGCCTCGGGCAACGAAAAAATACATTTGTGGACACGTGCGAACGTGGATGCCACCGGTCTGCGCTCGTCGGGAGACGCGCTGGCGCGCGCGGTCCAGGCTTTCGACAGCACATTTGGCACCCGCACGGAAAGTTCTCAGCCTCTCTGGATCGTGGAGTGTCCCGTTGTCTCCGGTTGCTTTAGCACCCCGCGTTCCTCCTACGCCTCTCTCGTAAGTTCGGAACCCGCCGCGGTTTCTTCTCAACTCGCTGCCGCGGACACCGTCATGATGGATGTTTCCGGCGGCGCATCCAACTTTGCCGCAGCAGCGCCCGCGCTCGCCGCCACGTGGCTCGGATACGGGCAAAACCCCGGCTTCTACGAGCAGGAAATGCCGCTCGCCGCGCTTCCGGCTTTTGCCGCCTCTCTTTCCGAAGCTGCCGCCGCCGGTCCCGGCGCTCGCGGGGATACGATCCGCCGCGGCTTGCTGCAAATCCCCGAAAATTCCGCCAATGGTATGTCGCCGGACGAAGCCACGCTTCGCGCCAAAAGCTTTCTTTTCTTTTATGCGTTGCAAGACCAGTACGGGCAGGACGTTTTTCGCCGTGCTGTTACGCACATGCTTTCCGCGCGCCACGGCCGCGGCTTCAATCTTAGCGACCTGATCTCCGCGTTCGAACAGGAATCTCATGAGAATGTCGCGGAGTTTGTCCGCTTGTGGATGAAGCATCCCGGCGTTCCCGCGGATTTTCGCGCGCGCTATCAGAATTCTTCTTCAGCTCGTGAATTCACTTCCAAGGAGACTGTGCCATGAGAGAAGTCGTTCTAACCGATCGCGGTCCGAAACCCATTGGGCCGTATTCGCAAGCCATCAAGGTCAATGGACTCCTCTTCGTTTCGGGGCAGGTCTCCATCGATCCGAAAACGAACGAATTTCTTCCCGGCGATGTAGCGCAGCAAACGCAGCGCGTGCTCGACAATCTCAAGGCCATCGTGGAAGCCTCGGGCAGCAAACTCGGCCACGTAGTCAAAACCACGGTCTACTTGAAAAACATGACCGATTTTGTGGCGATGAACGAAGTTTACGCGAAGTATTTCTCGGCTGCTCCGCCGGCGCGTTCTACTGTGGAAGTAGCGCGCCTGCCGAAAGACGCCCTCGTGGAAATGGATGTAATCGCGACAGCCTGAACTTGGGATAAAAGAGAAATGACCTGAGGCGTTCGAACGAACGCCCCTGCGTTATGGCCGGTCCGGGCTCTCCAGCGCTTCGCTGACTGCGAGAAACGTTACCACGCCGACCGCTCCCACCGCATACCACACGAACTTGCTTTTCGCCGCCATCAGCGGCGGCCGCCCGGTGCCCTTTGTGCCCGAGCCCTGCGGTGGCGGCTGGTTCTGTGCTTCCTCTTCGGAAGGATCTAGCACGATGCGATAAGCCGCGCCTTCCGGCACTTCTCGCGAATCGGCGCCCACCGTTACCGTCAATGTCCCGCGCGTGCACTTCACCAGCAGGTGTTTCGCGTCGAGCAACCCAACCTGTCCGATCGTTGGCGCGTCCGACTTCGGTCGGATTACTGCCGTTGATGCAATCAGCGCGAACGCCTTCGCGCTGGCCGTTGAAAACGTCGCGCTGCCTCGCTGCAACGTTACCGTCGGCATTCCATTTTCTTCATTAACTGTCGCCATCGAAGACTGCGAGAGCAAAAACCGCGCCGCACCCGCGCGCAACTGCACGCTGCCTGCATCATCCGTGCTCAACTTGTCGCCGGCGAATATCGTCGTGCCTACTGCGGCGCCGGATCCACTCACGCTCGCGCGCTCCGCGGCAACCACCGTGCCAAGCGCGCCGGTGGACGCGCTCCACGCAGGAGTCATCAGTAGAAAACTCGCCAGTAATGCCGCGGCAGATTCGCGCACGCGCGCCATCGTGGCCTCCAAGAGGGCTATACGAAGAATACTCACGCTGTTCCCATGCGTCAATCAATAATCGCTGCCGCTTCTAATGGCACAACGCCTCGCTGTGCCGCAACCTGTTGGCCCTGCATCATTCCGCTGCTACAATGCAGGCAACATATGGCTGACTGGAAGCAGATTACCGCCCGCATTCGCCGGGCCCGCACCGGCAAAGATCCCGCAGGGCAGCTCTCGTCGTTGTTTGAGAAAACCCGCGACGCTATGGTTGCGTTTGAACTTGCGCGCTTCTTCGAAACTTCCGGGCAAAACTCCGACGCCGCGAAATGGTACATCGCCGCCGCCGAGCGTTTTCGCCGCGCGGACTGGAAAGCCAAAGCTCAGGAAGCTGCGGTTCGCCTCGGTGCGGAAGTATCCGCAGCCACCGCTTCCCAATCGCCCACCGATGTCGACGTTGCTGCGCCGATCGTCGAACCTGACTCTTCTCCGTTGCCCGCAATGCAAGAAGCGGCTGTGGCAGACGCTTCAAGTGCATCCGAGACGGCGTCTGACTCCGAACAAATTTCCGCAGCGTCCTCAGCGGATGATCACCAACCGGACGGAGAAAAGCGACGTCGCCGTGGCCGACGGGGTGGTCGCAATCGCCGTCGGGGCGAGTCTCGCGCCGCGTCCTCACCCGCTGCGTCCCGCTCCGCTCGTCCTGCTCCGCCAACTTCCGAAGTCCCGCGTTCCGCCGCAGGCGAAACACCATCGGAAACTGAATCTCGCCGTCTGGCTCATCCGCGGGCGATTCCCACTCTTCCTGTCGAACCCACTCCCGAGTCCGTCACCAGCTTGCGCGGCCGCTCCGGTGATCCCGGACTCTCTTCAAGGCTGTCTGCCCTCGAGATGCAACTTCGCCGCTTGTTGACCTGTCCTCCGGTGCAATTAAGTGATGCGGACCACGCTCCTGCTGGTCCGGGAGTGCTCGTTCTCACCGATTCCGATCTCACCAGCTACTACTACGTCGAAGCCTGCCAGACGCTCCGCATCGCCGTAGCAAATCTCTTGCGCGGAGGCGCCAGCCGCCGCGGAACGGAGTCCATCAAGCCGCGGCTCGCTGAACATTTGGGAATCCCGGAAACTCGCGTAGGAAAATATCTCGCCGATCACTGTGTTGTGCGCTGGCTCCAGCTCGATGAAGGCGCCTCGCACTTTGCTCATTTCGTCATCGCCGTCATTCGTCCCATTCTGAACGAGTAGCTTCCGCGGCAGGCTTCGGCGGCGTAGGAGACTCACTGACTCCGGGACAAGACAAACTACTAGCCCGTTTGCACTAAAACTAACCCCCACCCTCCATGCAATTCAATGCAGCTAATGGCAGTTCAACCCCCGTTTTTGACAGTTCACTGCAAAACCGTGGGCTCCCCTACCCGTAATGGTTAAACTATACGTGGATAAAGACTTATTGGACGTACCCGCCTAGCGTGGTACGGTAGTCTGGGCTTTGGGGGCAGTGCACAAGCCCGGTCTTCAACCAACTGACAAAGTAAAAGTAAGTAGGCTTCATTTTTTGAAAGCGAGGATAGTGCTTCATGCGGAATACTGTGGGGACGCAACTTCTACGATCTGTCGACTGGGTGCTCTGCAAAACGGCTGCAGCCACCTTCAACACCTTCCAATTCTTCAACAAGCGTAATCCCAATCCGTCCGTCACTCCGCAGTGGTCGGACAAGCCGCTCCTTAAGTCGTGGGAGAAGACTAAACCCACTTTGGGCTGGCCGCGCCAGACCGACTCTCTCTGTCCCGCGTGCGTGAAGGAAGCACGCAACGCCATCATTGAAGGCAAAAAAGATTGGCGCGACCTCATGCACGAAAAGGTCGGCGAGATTAAAGCGCAAATTGTCGAGCGCGACGGGCAGGTCTGGATGATTAAGGACTGCCCGCTGCACGGCCACTACGAAGACATGATGGCTGTCGACGCCAAGTTCCTCGACTGGATCGAAAAACAGTTCCCCGGCCGCGATATTCCTGCGCACAACGACGAAGACCTCCACAAGCACGGCTCTTCGACCGTCCGCTACGGCCGCGGCTCCGTTCTCACCGTCGACCTCACCAATCGCTGCAACATGATGTGCGATCCCTGCTTCATGGACGCCAACCAGGTTGGCTACGTCCACGAACTGGGCTGGGATGAGGTTAAAGAAATCTTAGACAACGCGCTCAAGATCAAGCCGCGCCGGCAGATGTCCGTGCAATTCTCCGGCGGTGAGCCCACCATGAGCCCGCTGTTTCTCGACGCCGTCGCCTATGCCCGCAAGATCGGCTACAACTCTGTGCAGGCTGCCACGAACGGCATCGAGTTTGCCAAGAGCAAGGAATTCTGCAAAAAAGCCTTCGAAGCCGGTATGCGCTATGCCTACCTGCAATTCGACGGCATCGGCAACGACGCCAACAGCCATCGCCAGATTGGCAACCTCTTCGACGTCAAGCTTCGCGCGATTGAAAACATGCACGAAGCCGGCATCGAAATCGTGCTCGTCGTGACCATCGTCAACAACGTGAACAACGACCAGGTCGGCACAGTCGTCAAGTTCGCCATGGAAAACCCCAAGAAGATCGCTTTCGTCAGCTTTCAGCCGGTTTCTTTCACGGGCCGCGACGAAGATATCACTCCGGAACGCCGCCTCCGCCAGCGCTACACGCTTTCGCACCTCGCGAAAGACGTCAGCGCGCAGGTCGGCAAAGTTGAACCCACGCGCGACTGGTTCCCGATTTCTTTCGTCAGCACGTTCGCGGGTTTCGCGGACATGGTCAAGGGCAACGAGTCTCAGTGGGGCTCGCTCTCCTGCGGCTGCCACCCGAACTGCGGCGTCGGCACCGCCCTCATGATCAACAAGGAAACGAAAGAGTGGGCGCCGGTTCCGCGCTTCCTTGATGCCGTGCAGCTCACCAAGGACGTCACCGCCATCACCGACGCTGCTCGCGGCAAGGGTTTCTCCAATTTCATGATGGCCATGGCCCTTTTGAAGAACTATCACGCTTTTCAGGGCCCCAAGGGCCTCACGCTGTATGACTTGTTCAAGAAATTCGACAAAACCTGGGCGTTAACCAAAGGCGCCGAGAAAAAGTACGGCCGCACGTCGCCGGATCGTACTTACGAAGACGCCATGAAGCGCCGCAAGACCGATCCGTGGAACTTCCTCTTCATCGCCGGCATGTGGTTCCAGGATCTGTTCAATTACGACTTCCGCCGCACCGAAATGTGCATCATTCCATACGCCACGCAGCAGGGCGAAATCTCCTTCTGCGCGTACAACACCGGTATCGGCTGGCGTCAGATTATCGAGAACATGCACAAGAACGCGACCGTCGCCGAGTGGTACAAAACCCACGGCAAGCACGAGATTTACGCCAAGGGCAAAAAGGTCAATCTCGAGAGCTACGAACATTCCCTCAAGATTGATTCCGACGACGCCTCACGCGTCCGCCATCTAGAGCACGATGTTCCGCTGACCGCCGCCGAGGAAGATCGCGCCCGCCGTAAGAAGGCCTATGAGGAACAGGCGAAGGTTCGCGCCATCTACGAGGAACTGGTTCTCAAGAAGCCGCAGCCGACTGTCGTCCAGATCGGCACGGTTTCTGACATTGCCAAAGCTACCCCGGCCAATTTCGCCAACGCCAGCAAGCCGGTGACGATTGCTCCGGCCAATGGCAACGGCAATGGCCACAACGGCAACGGCTCACACGCCGAAAAGGCCACCGAAGCCGTCCCTGGTGACTAATTCATTTTTAACGGCATCCTGCCAACTCCGCAGATTGCAACTGGCTCCGGTTTCCATGGAGCCAGTTGCGTTTTCGCGCAGCGCAACCGCCCGCAGCAGACTCCCGTTTGCCACTCCAAAATACGTTCACTCGCTGTGAGTCTAAGCCATTTAGAATCAACACTTACAGATGCGGTCCGCAAGTGTTGATTTTAAAAGACTTACGGCCACTATAAGTCCTTTAAATGCAACACTTACAAAAAACGACGGGGGCCTATTTGACGATTGCTTCTGAAGACCACGCTTATGTTACCCTCCACGGCCTGCTTAGAAGGAGAATGACCGCATGACGAGCTCCCTGTCCGGACGCGTAGCCCTTGTGACAGGTGCCAGCCGCGGCCTCGGGAAGGCCATGGCGCTGGCTTTGGCCGAAGCCGGCGCGGATGTTGCCGTCAACTACCGCGTTCAGGCCGAAGCCGCCGGCGACGTTGTCAAATCTATCCACTCCTTTGGCCGCAAAGCTGTCGCGATTCAGGCCGACGTCTCCATCAGTGCAGAGGTCAACCGCCTCGTAAGTACGACCGAAAGGGAATTGGGCTCGGTTGGCATTCTCGTGAACAACGCCGGAATCGGAAAGATCATCCCCGCCGAGCAAGTCACCGAGGAAATCTGGAACGAATACGTTCGCGTCAACCTGACCTCCGTCTTTCTGGTCACACAGCGCGTCCTTCCTGGCATGCGCGCCGCAAAGTGGGGCCGCGTCATCAACCTCTCCTCCGTCGCTGCGCAGTACGGCGGCATCATCGGTCCGCACTACTCCGCGACCAAAGCCGGCATCCTCGGGCTGACGCGCTGTTACGCCACGCAATTCGCCCGCGATGGCATCACCTGCAACGCGCTCGCCCCGGCGCTGATCGAATCGGACATGGTTGCGGGCCTACCGAAGGACATCGCCAGCCGCATCCCTGTTGGCAGCATTGGCTCGCCCGGCGAAGTCGGCCGCCTCGCCGTCCTCCTGGCGCAAAGCTCTTTTATCACCGGCCAAACCATCAACCCCAACGGTGGACTGTACATCACCTGACGCAGGCCGTCTGGCTGCTTCGGCCGCTGGCCATGTCTTGCTATACTTTGGGAGGGGAAACGGAGCCTCGCAATGCCCATCTACGAATACGTTTGCGACGAGTGCGAAACGCACTTCGAGAAAATCGTCATCAACAAGCAGCAGGAAATCTCCTGCCCCAAGTGCGCCAGCAAGAAGGCCACCATCCAGCTTTCCGTCTTCGCCACCGCGGGCGGCGCTAACGGCTCATCCAGCTCATCTTCCGGATCTTCTGGAGGCGGCGGCTCCTGCTGCGGCGGCGGTTGCGGCTGCCACTAAACTAAAATGAGTGTGAATTCAATTCTGGTGCTGGGCTTGATCGGCATCGGAATTATTTTTGCCTGGACCCGTCTTCGCTCGAACATGCGCGAGATTCGCTCCATGCAGGCGCAAATTCCGAGTGCCAGCGGTTCATCCGAATTCGACTCACCCGAGCCCCTGGAAGGCGCAGCAGCAGGCCACGCTGGCCACAGTGCCGGACATCCAGCGTGTGACGCAGGTGGCTACCATGCTGGTGATTGCGGGCACGGGTTCGATGGTGGTCACTTCGATGTCGGCGGTCATCATTAATCGCGAGGCCCGACGTGTCCATCAACAGCCCAGACGAACTTGAAAAACTCCGCGCGTGCGGGCGCATTGTGGCGAAGGCGCTGCGGGCCATGGCGGTTGCGGTGCGTTCCGGCGTCACGACCGCGGAGCTGAGCGCCATCGCTACCAAAATCCTCAGCGAGAACGGCGCGCAATCGTCGCCGCCTCTCGTCTACAATTTTCCCGGCGACGTGTGCATCTCCATCAACGACGAAGTGGTGCACGGCGTTCCCGGCCCGCGCGTGGTGCAACCCGGGGATCTCGTGAAGCTCGACCTCACCGCCGTGAAGGCCGGCTATCACACGGACTCCGCGGTCACCGTGCAAGTGCCGCCCGCGCAGGAGCAATCCCGCGCGCTTGCCCACTGTGCCGAACGCGCTTTTCGCCAGGCGCTCCACGCCGCACGCGCCGGCAACCGCACACGGGACATTGGCCGCGCCGTCGAACGCGAAGTGCGCCGCCGCGGCTTCCACGTTATTCCGGAACTCGGCGGCCACGGCGTGGGCCGTACCATTCACGAAGAGCCGTCCGTGCCGAACTTCGCTGCGCCCGCGGCGCGCGACGTGCTCACCGAAGGCCTAGTCATAACCATCGAACCCATCATCGCCGCCGGAACCAGCCGCATCACGCACGACGCCGACGGCTGGACCGTACGCACCGCCGACCGCAGCCTCTCCGCGCACTACGAACACACCGTGGTCATCACGAAGCACGACCCTATTCTGCTCACTGCCGCCTAACCGAATTCGCGTCCCAGCCATCGAATCTTCATGCTTCCTTCGCATTCGCAGCTTCTCTTTTTCGTCAGCGCCGCCACAGTCCTGCTCGCTATTCCTGGGCCCGCCGTGCTGTACATCGTGGGCCGCAGCATCGGCCAGGGCCGCAACGCGGGATTCGTCTCCGCGCTGGGCATCGGCGTCGGCACGCTCGTACACACGGCCGCGGCCGCCGTCGGCCTCTCCGCGCTACTCGTCTCGTCGGCCACGGCGTTCAGCATCGTCAAATATCTCGGCGCCGCTTATCTCGTTTTTCTCGGCATTCAGCGCTTGCGCAACAAAGAATCTCTTGCCGCCGCCGCGGATTCCGCCGCGCCCCACGCCAGCCCTGCGCGCGTGTTTACGCAAGGCATCGTCGTGAACATTCTCAATCCGAAAACTGCGCTCTTCTTTTTCGCGTTCATTCCGCAATTTATAGACCCGGCGCGCGGCCACGTCGCGACGCAAATCGCCTCTCTCGGCGTGCTTTTCGCATGCATGGGGACGACCAGCGATTCCATCTGGGCGTTTTTCTCGAGCAGTGTCGCCGGCTGGCTCCGCGGCAATCCGCACTGGATGCGGAACGAACGCTTTGTGTCGGGCGGGATCCTGATCTCACTCGGAGTTGCCACGGCCTTCGCTGGTTCGTCCACGAGAAAATAGGGACTTCGCACGTTCCGCTTTTGTCGCCACTCCGCAATCCAGATCGTTAGCCATAAACAATCCCGGCGCGCCTAAGCGCCTCCACTCTAGCGCAATGAACGATACTATTTGTCAGACCGATCCTCCTGGCCAGCACTGATGCGACGTCGCATTCACCGCGGGTCATAAGCCGCAATCGTCAGCGGCAAACAGCGTGATCGCATCGTGATGATTGCGGCGCCGAATCGCTGGCAGAACTTGCCAGTAAACAGCAAGTCCGCTACGACAGCATTAGAGAGCAGCTCACCGTTCTCGACAACATGACCGCGCGACGTGCGTCCGAGCGCAGGGCGGAATGCTATTCTCGAAATGTGCACCCGCCTCGCGACAGGTCCACCACAGCCGCGTCCGGCAAGGACCCTTATAAGGTCCTGAACGTCACGCGCAAGGCGTCCACGAAGGAAATTCATCGCGCTTACCGCACGCTGGCGCGCAAGTATCACCCCGATTTGAATCCCGGCAATGAAGCGGCGGCGCAAAAATTCCGCGAGGTCCAGGAAGCGTACGAAATTCTCAGCGATCCTGGTAAACGAAAAGCCTACGACTACTACGGCTCGGATTTCGGGGATCGCGTTCCGTCCAAGCCTCCCGAACCGGCGACGCCGCCGCGCGGGCCGCGCCCATATCGTCCCGCCGACTACACTGGGGGTGGCGCACGAAACGCGCCGAGAGGCGCGACGGCGAGCGCTCCCCATCGGCCTGCCGCAACTTTCCCGCGATTTGCTACACGTGCGCGGCTTGGATCGCTCGCCGTCGCGTTAGTATTCGTTGTCGGAGCGATTTTCTACCTCATGTTGCCGGACCCCGCCGTCCCGGAATTCAAGCGCGCGCAAGACGCTTTGCGTCACGTCACGAGCTGGAAAGTGCGCGGCCACATGAATATGTCTGGTCTTTCCACTGGAGAATTCCTGGACGAAGTGAGCTGTCCTGCGAGTGAACATATCGTGCAGCACATGCGCTCCACTGCCCCCGACAAACCCATGGAGACAACTTTCGAAACCATCATCATTGGCAACGACCGGTATTTCAGCTACGGCCGCGCGACGAATTGGACGCGCCTGCCCACCGGTGGCCTTGGCCCATCCAGCACCTGCGCATCGCTGCAGCGCGCGCAAGATGGAAACGGGCTACCGCAGTTCAGCCTGTGGCTGAGTAACATGTACGTGTTCGAGAAGGGCGACGTCCGAAAGACCGAGCACGGCATCTGCCGCGAATGGAAGATTATCCGTCCGGGCGGTTTGTCAAGCGTCCCAATGGCGGAATTCGTTTGCCTCGGCGTGAAAGATCACCTACCGCGATTCCAGGGCAATCCTGGGACGCCCGTCGAACTCGAGTATTACGATTGGAACGTTCCGATTGAAATCGTCGCGCCCGGTCTGACGGCATCGCAGTGATCTTTTTACCGCGTTGCTGGCGAATCCTCGCAAAAGAAAGTACAGTTACGCGCACTTTAATCCTCGCACTTCCTGATTCAGGAGGAGAAAACCGATGGCGAGACGCGCGTTCCTCACTCAGCTTGCCAGTCTTCCATTGCTCGCGGCGTTCGGAGCGAAGGGGCAGGAGTTGAAAAAACCGCTGAAGATCCTCATGAAAAGCGCATGGGGCCCCGACGATCCCACCCGCGCCTCATTTCCATTCATTCATGGTCTTGCTCTCGCTGAGGCCGGCCACGAAGTGCAAATCTTTCTTCTTGCGGAAGCCACCACGCTGATGCGCAAGTCCCTGGTGAACGCGATGCAACCCGTGGGCTGGCCGGCGCTCAGCGAAACGATGGAAAAAGTCGTCGCCAAACACATTCCGATCTTTGCGTGAGGAGCTTGCTCTCGCGCCCGTGGGGTCGCGGAAACGGACTTGAATCAGTGGGGAGCGAAATTCGGAAGTCCTGCCATATTTGTCTCTCTGGTGGAGCGGGCCGATCGCATCATTGTGGAATAGGAAATACCCGAATCGGCCCGCACGCAAGAACGCAACTACTGTCGTTGAGACGTGCGACGCGAGTTGTCGTGATCTTCGGTAATCTTCGATTGCGCGGTGCTTCCCATCATCGCTCTCGCGTATAGAATACGGCGCGGAGGAACTATGAGCACGCGACGGAAATTTCTCACGGATACGTCCCTTGCACTTTTCGGAGCTGCGATCACCACCGAAGACCAGCAGCAAAAGCCCGGAGAGCCGCCCGCGGGAACGCCGCCCGCGTTCGGCACCGGACCGGCGGTCGGGCCGGAAGTCACCACGACGACGTTTGCCGAAGCCGAAAAAGTCGCGCAAGTCGAGATGACTCCTCGTGATCGCGAAATGGTTGCCGCAACCTGGCGCGGCAATATGGCTTCGCTCTACGAACGGCGCACCGGTCCCCGCAAAGCGGGCATTGAGCCGGAAGTCGCGCCGTATTCGTATTGGAATCCCGTGCTTCCCGGCCAGAAGCACGGACCTGCTGCCGATCGCTTCATCCGCTCCTCCGCAGATCCGGGCGAGTTGCCTACGCGCGACGAGGACATCGCGTTCGCGCCGGTGACGCAATTGTCGCGCTGGATCGAAACGCGGAAACTCACCTCCGAGCGCCTCACCAACATTTATCTGCAGCGCATGGAGAAATTCAATGCCACGTTGCGCTGCGTTATAACGCTTACGCGCGACCTCGCGCTGGCGCAGGCGAAAAAAGCAGACGCGGAAATTGCGGCCGGAAGGTATCGCGGGCCGCTGCACGGAATTCCCTGGGGCGCAAAAGACCTGTTGGACACGGCGGGCATCCCGACGACTTACGGTGCCGAACCGTTTCGCGATCGCGTCCCGAAAAAAGACGCTGCGGTTGTGAAGCGCTTGCATGACGCGGGGGCCGTGCTCGTCGCGAAATTGAGCCTCGGCGCGCTGGCGCTGAACGACATCTGGTTCGGCGGACAGACTATGAATCCGTGGCTGCTCGAAGAAGGTTCGTCGGGATCAAGCGCCGGACCCGGCGCCGCAACTGCCGCGGGACTCGTCGCGTTCGCCATCGGCAGCGAAACCGGAGGCAGCATCGTCGGCCCGAGCATGCGCTGCGGCCTTACCGGCTTGCGCCCGACGTACGGGCGCGTGGCGCGAACCGGCGCGATGACGCTCTGTTGGTCGCTCGACAAGCTCGGCCCCATGACGCGATGCGTCGAAGACGCCATGCTCGCGCTTCATGCCATCAGCGGACCGGACGCGGGCGACGTGTCCAGCGTACGCAGCCGGCTCGACTTCGACGCCAGCGCGGGCGTGCAGGGCTTGCGCGTCGGATATTTTCCGAAATGGATGAACGAGAGTCCCGCGACCGAAGTGGACCGCGCCGCGCTCGAGATGGTGAGAAAAGTCGGCATGGTGGCCGTCGAAGTCAGCATTCCCGATTGGCCGTACGATTCGCTCGACACCATTCTCTTTGCCGAGGGCGCTGCGGCTTTCGAGGAAATTACGCTGAATCACGCCGTCGATCAGCTTAAGGTGCAGACCTACGACGCCTGGCCGAATATTTTTCGCCAGTCGCGATTTTTGTCGGCCGTGGATTTTGTCCAGACCGATCGCTTGCGGCGCAAAGTGGCAAACGAAATGGCGCGCGTTTTCTCGCAGGTGGATATGCTGCTGGTCCCATCGCTGCGCGACGAGATGCTGACCATCACGAACTTTACCGGCCATCCGTCGCTCACCATGCGCGCGGGCTTCGTCCACGTCAGCGAAGCGCGCACGGATTGGGCGCCCGATCCGAGCAGGCCGCTGCCGAAATTTTCGCCGCCGCGCCGCGTGCCGCACGGAATTACGCTCATTGGGCGATTGTTCGAAGAAGGAACCATCGCGCGCGCAGGGCTGGCGCTGGAAAAAGAGTTCGGCGTCGTGCAAGAGCGTCCTGCGGGATTCTGAGGTGCCACGAAACACGCGTCCCGCGCGATCGAGCCGACGGCGCGCTGGTTTCAGTGCTGTTAAATTGTTTTAATTCGCCGGAACGTGTCGTACTTTCGTCGCTTGCGTTCCGGGCCCGGGTTCCGGCACTGGCTTGGGCATGTCGGAATCCTTGAAGCGCGGAACCATCTGATCCGCCATCGCCAAGGCATAAACAGCGGAGGCAATTTCCACGGCGCCTTCGCGCACATCCTCTTCGTAGATGCGTTCGTAGGTGTCCAGATTCGTGTGGTGCGTAAACGAACCGTAGTCGAAGGCGTCCTGAGCCAAACCGATTCCGGGCAGGCCCGCATTGTTGAAGGATGTGCTGTCCGTTCCTCCGGTCCTGCGGCTGTCGCTGGCGATGGCGCCCATGAAGCCCCAATCCGCGAAGGGCATCATCGCGTCGCGGACCATGTCCGCGGCGGCTGGCGGGCCGAAAACGCCGGCGCCGCGCGGCTTGCCGGTGCCCGAGTCGATGTTGAAGTAGGCGTCGAGCTTCGCGTATTCCGGCTTCTGATTCTCGAAGCTGCCGAAGTGCTGTTGCACGTACGCGAGCGAGCCGAGCAAACCTTCTTCTTCTCCGCTCCAGAGCGCGATGCGAATGGTGCGGCGCGGCTTGACGTGCAGCGCCGCAAGAATGCGCGCGGCTTCCAGCATCATGGAGGAGCCAATGCCGTTATCGGTCGCACCGGTCGCGTCGTGCCAGGAATCGTAGTGGCCGCCGAGCATCACGATCTCATCCTTTTTGTCGCTGCCCGGAATTTCTCCAATGGCATTGTACGAAGTCGCCCCTTCGGGATATTCCTTATTTTGAATGTTCACCTTGAGAGTGACGGGCGTGCCGTCGGCCATGATGCGCGCAATGCGGCCGTAGTCTTCATTGCGCATGACGAGCGTGGGAACCGCACGGGTCCAATCGTATGTGCCGTTCTGCTGCGCGATGATGATGCCGTGCGCGCGGCCCGCGTCGTTCACGCGAACCAGCGCGCCATTGTCCACCAGGAATTGATCGATCTGGCGGGAAACTTCCGGCCGCGTCAACTGGCCCTCGGGAAGCTTCTGCGGTTCCGGAAAGCGAAACGGCCGAGGATTCTTCGCGTCGAAGCGCGACTTCCACTCGTCTTCCGGACGCCGCATCGGCGCGGGATTCATATCCTCCGCGACTTCCACATGTCTGCCGACAAACACGATCGCGCCGTGAACTTTTTCCTTGACGGAATTGAGATAGGCATCCAGCTCTGCTTGCGTTGGCTGTTTGGGCTCTTCCTTTTTCGCTTCAGGCATGGGAGGAGCTGCCCACTTCGGTTGCGGCGGGGGTTCCGCGCCTCCAAAGAAATTGAATCCGCCGCCAGTGGGAGGAGCCAGTCCCGGCGGATCGAGCAAAACAACTTTCGCGGTGACAACGCCTTTGGTGCTTGGCGTCCACGCGAGCGGTTTGACCATCAACTGCCCGTGAAACGGAGCGACGGCTTCCGCGAGCAATTCCATATTTTCCCAGCCGGGCACGGGCGTGGCCGCGCTCGGCGGCTGAAACGTCCACGGCTCGAGGTGCGTGTTGACGAGGCCCCAGGAGGCCATAGTCTTGACCGCCCAGTCGTCGGCGCCTTTGAGATTCGGCGTGCCAGTCACGCGCGGGCCATAGACGTCGGCCACTTCGTGGATAATCCACATGATTTTCGAGTTGTTCGTCTCTTCTGCTTTAATCTGCGCGTAAACTTCCGAGACGCCCGGCGCCTGCGCCGGCATCGGCAACGCCGCCAGCAGCAAAAGGCCAAGCAAACCTGCACACACTTTAGCCACATTCCCTCCCGAGACTTTCGATGCACGACACGAACGTTTATCGCTCGCCCGTCAATATACGCTGCGACGCGGCCGCAGGCAAACCACAGCCCGTTCGCAGATCGGCTGCCGAATGCCGTTTGAAGTGCGATTCGAACGAATCGGCGAAATGGGATGTCTCGGAATTAAGGGAAGCAGTGCCTGAGAATCCGCACCACCGGAAGAAACGCCACGAGCGGACCTGTCCGTGTGCGATTTACTGAATACTTGTGACCTTCAAGTTGGTAGGAGGAGCGGGCTTGGCGCCGGTCGGACCAGCTTTAAAGGCGATGGCAAATGGCTGTAGATCGGATGAAGCATTCTGTTGGATCCAGGTGAAGGTGAGCGGTGAAGTGCTGTTGTAAAACACGTGCTGCCAGCCGTCGCCGTTGTTCATGCGGCCTGCGTCGGTTTCGCCCGAGTACGGGGTATTGTCGTAGATGTAGCCAGCGCCCACACCGGTGGACGGCCCGAGTCCGGTGTTCTCCACGGCGAAGGCGATGCCGGGAGCGGAAGTTGGAGTAATCGTCGGAGAATTAATGACGGTTCCGGTCAAGGCCGAATACCCGCTATCCACATCTTCAGGAGCGGCTGCGGCGCCCACCACGTCGTAGACCACCATCAGCGTGGTGTCGCTCGGCATTCCGCTGTGAACCGTGCAATGAAGATTGGTAGACGCTGCCGGCCCGGCGATAAAGAACATTTGCGGAGCATCCAGTCCGGAGGGCGTGCGCTTGGTCCACGTATTCGCAGGCGTGCAGGTGTCGATGGTCACGATGTTGCCGCCGGAATTCATGTTGCCGTCGTCGATGGAGGCGACCAGCAAGTTCCCTTTGGAAACAAAATAATTAGGCTCGCTTGAGGTGCTCTCGTTTATCTGCACAGTTTCCTGGTGCAGGATGTACATGCCGGTAGGATTGGTACCGGAAGCGGCGGGTTTGAAAGCCATGCCGATAATGTTGAAGGCGTCCGAGTTTCCAGCAATCGAAAACGAAGGAGTGATGGATCCCGCGGCGGCCTGTACAAATTCTTCATCGCCATCGCTGCAATAGGGATCCGCGTCGTCGAGCACGAAGCTACCGCCCGGCTGGATCGAAGAGCTGGTATTGCCGCAAAGATTCGAGCCGAGGCCGCCGACGAGCATCGTCGAGGCCACCACGAGATCGCCGGCCGTGGAAGTCACGATGGCGGAGTCGCATTGCACCGTGGCCGGAGCAGCGGTGCCGCTCGAGCAGGTTCCATCTGCAGGTGAGGTGGTTGCCACGCCGGAAAACTCCTGGAGAGCGGCGTGCCAGTCGGCAGTGCTGGACGTGAAACTTACGGTGATCTGCGTGATCCCGGCGGGCGCTCCAGCGACGTAATAAAGCACTGTGACCCAACTACCGCTATCCACGCTCACGCCGAGTGTATAGGTGCTGGATTTGTTGTCCGAAATCGAGGAAAGCGTAGCGCCGTGCGGGTAGGTCATGCGCAGGGTAAGGAGATTCCCGGCGAGTGTGCCGGTACCCATGGACCCGCCGTAGACAATCTTGAAGTTATTCCCGTTCTCGCCGGAAGTGGAAAGGCTCTTGGAATGGACGAGCGTTGGGGTCTGGGCGTGCGCCGAGGCGGCAACGAACAGGAAAAGCGTGGGTACAAGAAAAAGCCGAATAGGTAGTCTCATGAACGCGCGTTCAATGCTAAATGCCTTGTTTTCAATTATGTGTGTTCCCGCCCCAAGCCTAGAAGAATCTTACACTTACGATTAACGCATCTCCTCGGCGTTTGTCTCTACTGTCCTCAGGGCCAAAAAAAGGACAGGTTGCGCACTGTTGTCATCCGGGACGATGATTCAGCAGCGGGAGGGCTGGCAGCAATCTAGCACTCTACTCTCCGGTGCCGCGGGAGGCAAGCTGCAAAGCAAGCGTTTCAAAGGGCGAGGCGGTATAGCTTGTAGATCTCGCCCGTGCCGAACCAGTCGGGAAAGTCGCCGAGGAAGACGGCGCCGAATTTCGAGTTGAGTGCCTGGCTGGCGCCGGGGCGAGCGTGGCCGTAAATAGTCTTGAAGCCCCGGGCCGCGACGAGGCCTAGCCAATGCGATTTCAGGATGCTTCCGTAACCTTGGTGCTGAAACGCAGGCAAGACGGTGTCCGAGTAGCAATAGATCGCGCCGTCCAGTTCGCTCGGAGCGAGTTGAGATAGGCCCTCGATTGGCTCGTCATACCGAGTTATCGGTACGCCGTAGGCTTCACCGGCGAGCGCATCTGCCACGCGCATCCACACGAAGACGGCGTCGGGGATATGTCGGAGGGCTGATTTTTCCTGCACCGTTAGCTGCAATCTGTTCGGATAAATGGCGTCGAACTCCATGGTCTGTTCCAGAGGGACGTCGTATTCAAAGCGAATGATAGCCATGCGAATCTAACTTCGATTGGGAGCTTGTGCGCGGCCCTTCCATTGCCCGCCGCGGCCTAGCCAGAAGCGCACGGCGGAAACGCATGTGGAGTAGGTGTAAAACAAACCCGCGAGAGGTAAGAGCGGTGCCCACAGCAACGACAAGCAGTAGAAACGAACGGTGGGCGCGAATGAAGTTGTCATCAACAGCCAGGCCGCAGCGCCAAGAACGCGGGCCGAAAAATCGCGTGTGAAGAGCAATGCCACAGGCGCGAGATAAGTCAGAATCATGGCGAGGACGGTGCCGGCGAGCAGGAGGGACGAATAGCGCAACTGCGTGAAGGCAGTCCTGGCGATGAGGTCGCGGACTTCCGCGAACGTGCGGTACGCGCGAAGGCTCTCGCTCCGCCTGGTTGTGCCCATCCAGACGTGGCCACGCGCGTTTTTAACGACGCGTGCGAGGGCGCAGTCGTCAATTACTTCGTCCCGTATGGCTTCGAATCCGCCGATGCGCGCGAGAGCGTCCCGCTTCAGCAAGACACAGCCTCCTGCGGCGCCGGCGGTGCGCAACTCGTCGTCCGCAATCCAGCGCGGCGGGTAAAGCATGAGGAAAAAATAGAGAAATGCCGGAATAAGCGCGCGTTCCGGAAACGTCTTCGCTTGAAGAAGAACCATCAACGAATTCAAATCCAGGTTGTGTTTCTGGGCTTGCGCTACGAGCCTGCGCAGAGTGTCGGGGGCGTGGGTAATGTCGGCATCGGTGAACCAGAAATAATCCGGGGATTCGGGTCCGAAGCTGGCGACACCCGCGCGGAGCGCCCACAGCTTGCCGGTCCAGCCTTCCGGGCGCGCGGAAGCACGCTCGACGCGAAGCCGGTCCTCGGCGCAAAAGTCCGTGGCGACTTGGACGGCGATCGAGGCGGTCGAATCTTCGCTCTCGTCGTCTACGACCACCACATGGAATTTTCCGGAGTAGTCCTGGTGAAGAAGGCTGGTCACCACGCGGCCGATGGTTTCCGCCTCATTGCGCGCGGGGACGATGGCTACCACGCTTGGCCATTCGGAAAGCGCCGGAATTTCTTCCCGATCGACAGAGCGAATGCGCCAGAACCAGCCTCGTCCGAAAAAAAGGTGCAGCCAGATTCCGAGAACCGCCGCAGCGACAACTCCAGCGGCTTGCAAGTGAAAGGAAGCCCCCATCGTGTGCGTTCCATCGTATCGTCAAAATGGCGGTGCATTTCCAGATTTCGGGTGTACCGAGATGAGTTGGAAGAAATGCTGCGAAATGAAACGAAGCGCAAGCCCAGTCGGGCGGACGGAAGCGCGCGCACTTAGCAATCAACGCGCTCGCTGGTGATGGAGAAGCGGACTGTGAGCCAGAAATCAGGCTTTTGCGAGGTCGTCCGGGTGAATGGGTAGCCGTCGAACGCGCAGCGGCTTTTTCCAGCCACGCGTGGCGCTGAAAATGGCGTTGCACAGCGCCGGCGCGATTACCGGAACCGTAGGCTCACCAATGCCGGTGGGCCGCTCGTCGCTGTCAATGAGATGAACTTCGATGGGCGGCGCTTCGTTCATCCGCAGCATTTTGTAGTCGTTGAAGTTCGATTGCACGACGCGGCCGCGATCGACAGTGATGGCGTCTTTCAACGTAGCGGTCAGCGCGTAGATAGCGGCGCTCTCGACTTGCGCGCGCACGCCGTTGGGATTGACGACGCGGCCGCAATCCACCGCGCAGACGATACGCTTGATTTTCAAATTGCGCGGCTGCACGGAAACCTCGGCGACTGCCGCAACGTAAGATTGAAACGAGTAAAATCCGGCGATGCCGCGGCCGTCGCCATCGGAAAGCGGCGCGCCCCACGTGCCTTTTTCCGCGGCAAGTTTCAGGACTCCTTTCAGGCGAGCGGTATCGAGCGGCGGAGAATCCTGGCGATCTTCGCCAAACTGCGGAATTTTGCTGGACTCGCCAATCAGCTTCAGCCGGAACTCCAGCGGATCCTGTCCGGCAGCGGCGGCGATTTCATCCACGAAGCTCTCGACGACAAAACCGCTGCTGGAGTGTTCCACGGAGCGCCACCAGGCGCGCGGCGCGCTGGAATGCGCGAGGGTGTATTCGATGCGAATGTTAGGCGATTTGTAAGGAACCGTCGCGCCGGTTCCAAACTCGCCGAGCCCTTTATCGTTTTCCCCTTTGTCGCTCCACTTAGCGGCGATGGCGGTCGAGGTCTGGAAGTGCTTCCATGCCGCCAGGTTTCCCTGCGCGTCCAGGACACCCTGGCATTTGTGATAGGAAGCGGGGCGATAAAAATCGTGTTGCATGTCGTCTTCGCGCGTCCAGAGGACCATCACGGGCTTGCCGACTTTTTTAGCGACTTGCGCGGCTTCCATGACGAAGTCCGCCTGGTAGCGCCGGCCGAAGCCACCGCCCATCAGCGTGGTGTGCACGTTCACTTTTTCCGGCGGGAGCTTCGCGGTTTCCGCGATGACGCCTTGCGCCCACTGCGGCCCCTGCGTAGGAACCCAGGCTTCGGCGCGATCCGGCTGAATGTGTACGGTGCAATTCATCGGCTCCATGCACACGTGCGCCGCAAATGGAAGTTCGTAGACAGCTTCGATTTTTTTGGAAGCGGAGCTATTTGCAGCGGCTGCGAGCGCAGAATCCGCGTCGCCCTCGTTACGCACGATTTGGCGAGGCTTGGCGGCGGCGTTGGCCACGAATTGGCGGTGTAAGCCTTCCGTGGATTCCGTTGCGGCGGCGCCTTCGTCCCATTTCACATCTAGAGCTTTGCGGCCTTGCATGGCCGCCCAGGAATTTTCCGCCAGGACAACCACGCCGCCGGTGGTGGAAGCACCGCGGCCACTGGTCGAGATTTGAAAGACGTCCTTTACTCCGGGAACGGCTTTCGCTTTCGTCGCGTCGAAGGACGCGACCTTGCCGTCGAACACCGGACAGCGCGCCACGACTGCGTAGAGCAATCCGTCGGGACGAGAGTCAATTCCAAATTTCGCGGTACCCGTAGCTTTCTCCGCGCCGTCGAAACGATGCGTGTCGTGGCCGACGATGGTGAAATCGCGCGAATTCTTTAGGGGAACTTTCTTGAAATCGGGAATGGGAAGCTGCGCCGCTTCCGCGACGAGTTCGCCGAACTTGAAGGAGCGCTCAGGATGGCCGTGGACGACGAAACCATTCTCAGCGCGGCAGGTATCCGCCCCGACTTCCCATCGCTTCGCGGCCGCCGCGATGAGCATTTCGCGTGCCGCAGCACCAGCCTTGCGCAACGGCAACCAGGAACCGGCTACGCTGCCGCTGCCGCCGGTGCCGTGGTCGTAAAGTTTTGGATCGGTGGGCGCCTGCTCGATGGAGACCTGTTTCCAATCGAGGCAAAGCTCTTCGGCGAGAATCATCGGGAGGGCGGTCATGATGCCCTGGCCCATTTCGGATTTGGCGAGGATGAGCGTGACGTTATTTTCAGGAGTAATGCGGATCCACGCGTTGAACGGATTGATGGGAGGCTTTTCCTGCGCTTGCGCGGGGTCGGTGGCGTGCGCGGGCAAGTGGAATCCGATCAACAAGACGGCGCCACCCGCGGCGGTGGTTTTCAGGAAAGCGCGCCGATTCACACCACGACGGCCCAGAAGTTGAGACTCTGCGGAATGAGTTGCCATGGCCTGGCTCCTGTTGCGGGTTTTCTTCGAGATTCCTGAAAGCGAGTTATGCCTTAGCCGCGTCTCCAGCGGCGCGATGAATGGCTTTGCGGATGCGCTGGTACGTGCCGCAACGGCAGATATTGCCGCGCATGGCGTCGTCAATGTCGGCGTCGCTGGGATGCGGCTTCTTTGAGAGCAAGGCGACGGCGGACATGATCTGGCCGGACTGGCAGTAGCCGCACTGGGGCACGTCTTCTTCAATCCAGGCTTTCTGCACGGGATGGCTGCCGTCCTCGGAGAGACCCTCGATGGTCATCACCTTCTTGCCTTGTACGCTCGAAACAGGCGTGACGCAGGAGCGCGTGGCTTCGCCGTTGATATGCACCGTGCATGCGCCGCAAAGCGCCATGCCGCAGCCGAACTTTGTTCCGGTCATGTTCAGGACGTCGCGGAGCACCCACAACAGCGGCATGTCCGGGCTGACGTCGGTCAGCGTCTGCGATTTTCCGTTGAGCGTGAAAGTTATAGCCATAGAATCCTCCTCAAGTAGACCGGTATCGTACACCAACCGAGGAATGTTTGAAAATCGGCGAAATACCGTCCACGTTTACACCAAATCGGCCGCCGCAATCGGCAGGCGGCGAATTCGTTTTCCCGTTGCTGCAAAGAGCGCATTGGCCACGGCGGGCGCAACTAGGGGCACGGGCTGCTCGCCGAGCCCCGAGGGAGGCTCCGCGCTAGGCAAAACGTGAACTTCGACTTCCGTGCTGTCCTTGATGCGCAGGACCGAGGCATCCACGAAATTCGTCAGCTGCGACTGGCCCTTTTCAAACCGCACGCCACCTTTCAGCACCGCGCCGAGGCCCCAGGCAATGGCGCTCTCGATTTGTCCTTCGATTCCGAGAAGATTCAGCGGCTGGCCAAGGTCCACGATGCAGACGATGCGATCCACATGGAATTCCCCATTTTGGGCCACGGAGACTTCGGCAACTTGCGCCATGTGCGTTTCGCCGTGATAAATGTTGCATGCGAAACCGCGGCCGCGGCGCATCCCGGCGATGTGCGGGAGAGGCTTGTCCCAACCGGCGACTGTGCGCGCGGCTTGCAAAACGCATTGCAGCCTCGGCCGATCGAGCTTGAGATCGTCCCGGAGGGCCACGACTTCGGAAGGTCGCAGGAGCTCCAGGCGCAAGGCGATGGGGTCGACCGAAGCATTGTGAGCGAGTTCATCGAGGAAACACTCGCGACCAAAAACGGTTCCGGGATACTCCACGGAACGCCACGGGCCGGTCGGGACGGGAGACGCAACGGAAGTGTAGTCCACCGTGAGTTCCCCGAAATTGTACGGATTGTCGTAGCCGCCCCAGGGCGTCCAGTCTTCGGCGTAACTCTCAGCGGTGGGCGGCGTGTCGGGCGGGTAGATGCTCAGATCGCTGGTGGCACAGCGATGCAGCAGGGCGACGGGCCGTTTGTTGGGGCCGAGCTTTGCAACGTAACGATTGAAAGACGCCGGATTGAAGTGGCCGTAGCGCATATCGTCTTCGCGCGTCCACATCAATTGCACGGGATAATTCACGGACTTGGCGATTTCGACGGCCTCCTGAACGTAATCGGTGAAGAGGCGGCGGCCAAAGCCACCGCCCATAACCATGACGCGGACAACGACGTTTTCCTCCGGGAGACCGAGAAGTTTTGCGGCCTTTTTCTGCGCTTCTTCGGGCGCCTGCGTGGGAGCCCATATCTCGCATGTGCCGGCTTGCACATGAGCGGTGCAATTCATCGGCTCGAGCGGAGCGTGGACTTGATACGGCCACTCGTAGAAGGCCTCAAAGGTATCGCTCGACGGCGGCGCGGGTTGACCGTCGTGGCGAACGATGAACCCTTGCTTCGCGGTGGTTGCGCGCAGCTTTTGGTAGTGTTCGTCTGAAGTGAAAGTTTCGCCGGAGCCCTTCTCCCAAAGGATTTGGAGTGCATCGCGCGCGCGAAGCGCGGTCCACACGGAGTCCGCGGTAACTGCGACACCAGCGGCGTAGCCGGCGGAAACGGGAACGACATCGCGAACGCCTGGGATTTTCTTCGCGGCGTCCGCATTCCAGGACTTGGGGGTTCCGCCAAAGCACGGTGGCTTCGCGACGACGGCATATTTCATGCCAGGCAGCCGCAAATCCAGGCCATACGTGGCTCGGCCGGTTATGTATTCGGCTCCGTCAATGCGGCGGTGCCGGCCCCCGATCAAACGAAAATCGTTGGAGCACAGCAGCACGACTTTCGGCACAGGAAGGCTCGCAGCGGAGGATGCGAGGGAACCATAAGTGAGGCGGCGGCCGGAGGGAACGTGCAAAACGGAACCGTCCTGTGCTTTGCAGTCTTTTGGATCCGCACTCCATTTTCTCGCGGCGGCCGTGATCAGCATTTCGCGCGCAGTAGCGGCGGCTTTGCGCAGCGGCATCCAAGTCGTTGAGGCGCTCGAACTTCCGCTCGTGCGCAGTCGAACGTTCTTAAACTCCGGCAAAGTGGCCGGCTGGTGCAGCCGAACGATCCGCGGGTCCACGAAAAGCTCTTCTGCGAGCAACACGGGAAGCAAGGTGCGGACGCCCTGACCCATTTCGCAGCGCGTAACCCAGAACTCGATCTGATTGTCCAGAGTGACTCGAATGAATACGTTGGGATGGAAATCTTTGGATTGCTCTGCCGCGAGACTTGTGACGACGAGCGACTCGTCGGCGAACAGGCACAGGCCCGCGGCGGCGCTGGTCTTCAGAAATTCCCGTCGGCGCATAGGGCGGCCGGCTCTCGATTCAGCACAACTGGTTGGCGAATAGCCTGCACATACGACGGACAGAAAGCGGGAGTGTTTCTGGATCGCCGTGCGTTGCGATCGCGGCCCGCCCAACTGTTTATAGACGTCAGTCGGCGGTGACGGTAAGCGGCTTTTTGGGAGCTTCCGACTCGACGCCGCGCCAGCCCACCGGCCGGCCGCTGACGGCTTCCTTCACAGAGCGGAAGAGCACGACGTACATCAACTGGCGATAGTAAAAACGCTGCAGCAGGACGGGGACGAGGAGGGTCCAGTCTTCGTTTTTCTCGAGTGCAAAGGCCGCGGCACACGTAAGCATGTCAATCAGCAGGAAGCCGAGAAAGAAGACGACGGACTTTTCAACGTCGGCGGTGGTCCAGAGCGGCGAGAGCTTGGTGATGTGAAACTGCGCGAGGCCCCAGAAAACCAACGAGCCGAAAAACAAAAGGTCGATCACCGGTGAAATCAGCGGCAGCACCAACTGGAAGACAAAAATATTGGGCAGCGCTATCCAGCCGAGTGTTCCGTACTTGGGGCGGAAAAGTGTGTCGCCGTGCTTCCAGAAAGATTGCAGCGTGCCGAAAGTCCAGCGAAAGCGCTGGCGGATGAGCATGCCGGGAGTTTCCGGAGCCTCGGTCCAGGCAATGGCTTCTTCGTCGTAACAGATGCGCCAGCCAAGGCGGCGAATGGCGATGGTCAAGTCTGCGTCTTCGGCAACGGTGTCCGAGGTGATGCCGCCTGCGGCTTCGATGGCTTCTTTCCGCCATGCGCCCAGAGCGCCGGGAACGACGGTGATGCAGTTCAGCAGATCGAACGCGCGCTTTTCCATGTTCTGGCTGGTGATGTACTCCAGCGCTTGCCAGCGCGTAAGCCAGCGCGAGCGGTTTCCGACTTTCACGTTGCCGGCAACGGCGCCGATGGTGGGATCGGAAAAATGGCGCAGCAACTTGCGGATGGCGTCCGGCTCGATTTCGGTGTCCGCGTCGATGGTGACGACGATAGCGGTCTTCGATTCGGCGAGCGCGCGGCGCAGCGCCGCAGGTTTGCCGCGATTGACCTGGTGAATGATGTGAACGCGTGGATCGGCGCCGAAGGTTTCGTCGAGGAGACGGCCGGTACTATCCGTCGAGCCGTCGTTAACCACGATGACGCGCAGCGAGGCCGCATCGGATGCGAGAACGGAGGTGATGGTCTGCACGACGACGGATTCCTCGTTGTGCGCGGGAATCAGGACCGTGACGCTCGGCTCGGGTACAGCCATCTTCGCCCGGTCCGGCCGGAGTTTTTCAATGAACGCGAGAATTCCGATCACCACGGCGCGGCCGCTCACGAGAATGATGCCGACGATGAAGATCGTGGCGATGCCGAAGCGGAACCATTGAAAGATGGCGAAGATGAAACCATCAGCGCGGGCTTCAAACTGCTCCTGCGCCGAGAGCGGAAGCATGACTTCCGCGCGTGTCTTGCCGATGAGGTCGCCGACAGAAACGAACGTATAGCCGCGGGCGCGTAGCGCGTCTATGATTTGCGGAACGGCAGCGACAGTTTGCGCGCGTTCGCCACCGCCGTCATGCAGCAAAATGATGTTGCCCTTGTCCACCTGGCGAAGGACGTTCTGAACGATCTGCGCCGCGGGTGCCTGATTTTTTCCGTCCGGGGTGCTCCAGTCGTCGGGGTCCACGCGCTGGCCGACGATGAGATAGCCCATGTCCTGGGCCAACGGCAGTTGCGCGACTTCTTCGGCGTATTCGGGCTGGTGATCAATTCCGTACGGCGGGCGGAAGAGAATCGATTTGACGCCGAGAGTGCTCTCGATGAGGCGCTGCGTGAGATTCAGCTGCCAGCGCAGCTCGGTCTTGGAAATTTGATCGAATTCCGGATGCGTGAAAGTGTGATTCCCGATTTCGTGGCCTTCCGCGAACTCGCGTTTCAGGATTTCGGGATGCTGATTGGCTTCTTCGCCGACCACAAAAAACACGGCAGGCGCGTGCTTGGCCTTGAGTTCGTCGAGAATCCGGGGAGTCCAGCGAGGATCGGGTCCGTCATCGAACGAGAGTACCAGTTTTTTCTTCGCAGAGCCCCCAAGCTGGTCGATGTCGTATGAGAGCGGATACTCGTCGTAAGTTTCGTCAATGAACAGGTCGGTGGCGGCTTCGTAGTTGAAGCTGCGCTTACCAGCTTTGGGCACGTCGGCGAAGCGCCAGATGTCGCCGTTGCCTTCGAGTGTCAAGTCCGGGCCAGGTGGAATGTCCCTGATTTTTTGGCGCGCGGCATCGTCGGGGCGCGTGGCATCCCAGATCGGCCAGATTGAGGAGTCGCAGGAACCGAAACGCCAGAGCGCGGTCCCTTGCACGCCCAAGCGCTCGGCGGCGCGCTCTTCGTTGTAGGCGGTGACCGCGTCGAGGAGCCACACGCGGTGCACGTGATTCTGTTCGTCAGAATAGGAGTAGTGCGGGTTCAGCGATGCTTCGTCGAACTCGACGTCCGTTTCCGATTCGAACGCGTGCAGCAGCGCTTCCTGAACGCTGAACTCCGCGCCGGACCACTTGTTTTTCTTGTCCGTCTCGCCCCAATCGTAGGCGTAGTTGGCGATGCCCACGACAATTTTCTGGGGTGGCACCACTTCCTTAATTTGGCGAAGGTTCTCGACAAACCAATCTTGCGAAGCGATAGGGCCAGGAGGCGAAGTGACCCAGTGCTCGTCGTAGTTCATGAGGATGATGGCGTCGCATACTTTGCCGAAGAACTGGTAGTCGTACGAATCGTCGCGCGCCGGCAGCGCCATCATCAGTTTTAGGCTGGCGGCGTGGAGCGACGCAGAGAGTTCGGCGGCGAACTGGCGGAACTGCGCCTGGCTGTCGTCGGGGACTTCCTCGAAATCCACAACGATTCCGGCCTGGTGCGCCTGCACGGCGTACTGAGTGACGTTCTGCACGAGGAAGTGGCGCGCCGCAGGATTGGCGAGGAGGGCCACCATTTCGTTGATGCGCCAAGCGGCGCCATCGTAGTTGTCCAGCAAGCCCATCGTTGGAAGTTCAACAGGCGGATTTAGCGAGCGCATCCAGGTATGTAATTCGTCGCGGCGGAGCAGGGCAATCGCTTCAGCGGGTGTAGCTTTTACCGGGCGAGTCTGATTGTTGGTGTAGTCCACGATGGTGAGAGCGCCATCTGGCGTCACGCCGTGGAGTTGCTCCGGAATCAGCAAGTCAATGTCTTTGTAGTGTTTTCGGAGCGATACGAGGCTATTGGCATCCCAGCTGACATAAAACGCGGCGCGAACCGGGTCATAGCTGGCGGGAACCGCGCCAATATTTGCGACGCGCCGGCGCCTCCCTTCGCGGACCGGAGCAAGCTTTTTCCTGGCGCTTTTCAACGCGTGAAAGGGCGGCTTGATGTCAGGGAGCAGCCCAGCGGGAAGCTCGACACTTACGACGATGGTGACGAAAAAGTAGGCCAGCAGGAGCGTCAGCAGCGCACCGGTAATCTCCATAATGCGGCGCGTGAGCCGCCAGCGGGCGCGCTCCGCGTCATAGAATATCGGTCCGCGTTCTTTCATTGGGCCAACGGTGCGGCGGGATTGCAGCGAACAAAGCCTCGGGCAAGCCTCAACCGTCCGAGCGAATCCGTCCTCTCTATTGTAAGATGCGACTCGCTCATGAAGCGAATTTTCTCACATAGCGCTGCCGCGTTAGCAGCAGGCCTGGGCCTGAGATTGTTCTTCGTCCTCCAGCATTCCGCGAGTTCCGGGGACACTCCGCTCTACGAACAGATGGCCACGATTTGGCTACAGCACCACGTCTATGCGATGAACGTCAACGACGCGGTCACGCCGGTGGATTTGCGCATGCCGGGGTATCCGGCGTTTCTGGCGATTATTTATGCGCTTACCCGAAAAGTTGGAGCAGAGGCGCGAACGTACGTGATGGCGGCGCAGGCCGTGGTGGATTTGGGAGGCTGCGTGATGACGGCCATCCTCGCCTGGATGCTTGGCGCGCTGCGAACCGGCGAAGACAAAGCTGCCAGCGCGTTCATCGCGGCGATTTGGATAGCTGCGTTATGTCCGTTCACGGCGAACTACACCGCGGTGCCATTGACGGAAGTGTTTGCCGGATTCTTCACCGGAGCTGCCCTGGTGGCGTTGCTCGCGCTGATGTGGGACGCATGCGGCGGGAGCGCGACCTTGCTCCAGCGAAAATGGCTCGGGAAGCATAACGAGACATTCTTCGCGCTGGGAAGCGGATTGGTGGTTGGTCTGGGAACTTTGTTTCGACCGGAGACGCCACTCTTGCTGGTCGCAGCCTGGATCTTGATGGTGGCGGTCGGCCTGCGAAAACAGCGATTGCTGCACTGGATAGAACTCGCGTTTCTGACGGGCATCGGTTGCGCGTTGCCGTTGGCGCCGTGGACTATCCGGAACGCCGTGACGCTGCACGAAGTGCAGTTCCTCGCGCCGAAGAATTCGAACTTGCCCGGGGAGTTGGTGCCCTATGGCTTTATGGCGTGGGAGAAAACTTGGCTGTTTCGCGTAAAGGACTGCTATCTCGTTTCGTGGAAGCTGAATGGCGAAAACATCTATCTTGACGATATCCCGGCGCGGGCGTTCGATACGCCTGAAGAAAAAGAGCGCGTCGGGATGATTCTCGAACAATACAACAACGATGTGACGCTCTCGCCGGAAGAAGACGCCGCATTCGGAAAGCTGGCTAAGGAACGCACGGCACGGCATCCGCTGCGGACCTATCTCTGGCTGCCGGTTGCGCGGGCGTTCACGATCTGGTTCACGCCTCGGGTAGAACTCCTGCCGTTTTCGGGGATGGTCTTCCCGCTGAAAGAAGCCTGGGGGGAGGATCCGGTCGATTTCTCGTTCACGCTCAGTTTTTTTACGCTGAACGTGGTTTATGTGGTCCTGGCGTTTTGGGGCGCCTGGCGATTGTGGAGCGATCGGGCCGGCTTGAAAATTGCCGTCGGCCTGCTCCTGTGTTTCATCATTTTGCGGACGGCGTTTCTGACGACGCTTGAAACACCGGAACCCCGGTATGTTCTTGTCTGCTATCCCGCGCTCTTGGCGCTCGCGGCACAGGTCTTTCTTCGGGGCAACAACGCCCTTGGCGCGAAGACTTAAAACGCCTGCTCGCTATTTTTCTTCGGCGGGCTCCGGGTGAATGGTGACGCGATAAATCTGCGGAAATTTTTCTTTGACGCGATCTTCGAGAGCGGCGGTCACATCGTGAACCTGCGTGATCGGAAGCGCCCCCCGCATGGTGCAGTGGCAGGAAGCCAGGATGTGATGTTCGACCTGGCGAACGCGAACGTCGTGACAATTCACAAGCTCGTCGAATTCGGATGGCAGCGTATTGATGAAGCCTTCGATGGCCCGCGAGAGCTGCTTCATTTCGCCTGCGCCGGAATCGGGTGTGGCGATGTGACGTCCGAGCGGCTCGATGTGGATGTTGACGTCGGTCGAGCCATCGCGCAGCTTGCGGATTTCTTCTTCCAGTTCCGTAGCCTGCCGATGCGCATCGCTCAGGCTGAGGTTTTCGTCCACTTCGAGATGCAACTCGACGAACAGCTGGCCATCCTGCTGCAAGGCAGTGACATCGTGAACAGCCAACCCCATACGTTGGGCGATGGCGCGGACCGCGTCGAACAGGCTTTCTCGCTTCGGCGCGCGGGGCTCCACGTGCACCATCACGTCGGCGGGAGCGATTTCGCCGATACGTTTTTCGATAGCGTCTGTAAGCGCGTGGACTTGTTCGAGGCCGGCAGTCCGCGGAACGCTGACGGTTGCGTCCACGAAATGGCGGTTTCCCGCGCGGCGTACACGCACGCGTTCGACATCGAGCACGCCCTCCATTCCCGCGACGGCTTCGATAATTTGTTGCTGCAGGCCTTTGGGAGCGACGTCCAGCAGCGCGTCAAGCGTGCGTTTGCCGAGTTGTGAGCCGACCCAGAAGATGACCGCGGCGACCGCCAGGCCCGCGAGCGCGTCCGCGTAAGACAGCCAGGGAAGATTCCAAGTATTGCCCGCCCAAACGAGGCCAATGCCGACGATGACCACAATCGTGCTCCAGACATCCGTGGAAAAGTGAAGCGCGTCCGCTTCGAGCGCTTCGCTCGAGTACTTGTTCGCCACGCGTTTCAACGCGCGGGCGCGCGTCACGTCAATCGCGAGCGCAATCAAAAGAATAAGAATCGCGGTGACGCTAGGCTGAATGTGGACGGAACGAAAGAACAGGCGGTCGAATCCTTCGTAGACGATGAACAGCGCCGTAAGGAGGAGGAGGCCAGTCTCGATAAACGCGGAAAAGTTTTCAAATTTGCCGTGGCCGTACGGGTGGCGTTCGTCCGCGGGCTCGTCCGCGACGCGAACCGATAGAAACGTAATCAGGGCGGCGACCAGATCGAGGCCGGAGTGCAAGGCTTCGGAAAGTACGCCCAGGCTGCCGGTGCGGACGACCAGAAATGTCTTGAGCGAAACCAACAACAGAGCAGCGCCCACACTGAGGAGCGCGGCAGAGCGCTTCTCGTGGGCGGCATCGCTTTTGCGGATGGCCATCGGGGTCCGACTAGACTACCTCAACTTCGCCGGGAAGCCGCGGCCGGCAGACGTATGGCTGAGGTGGATTTGTGAAGCCGCCATGCCTACCGAATGCACGAAATATTTACCCGAAAATGAAACACTTTGCGCTTCTACACGTCAGAGAGGATGACGCGTATATGCAGAAGCCGGAGGTAAGCACGTGGCGATGAAGTTTGATCTGCCCCAAGGCACGCTGGACTTGTTGATTCTCAAGGTCGCCGCTCTCGGTCCGGTGCACGGGTACGCCATCGCGCAACGCCTCGAGCAGGTTTCCAGGCACGCGGTGCAGGTGCCGCAGGGTTCGCTTTACCCGGCTCTGCACCGGCTCGAGAACCGAGGTCTGCTTGCGGCGGAGTGGAAGGATACCGAAACCGGGCGCGAAGCAAAATTCTACCGACTGACCAAAAAGGGGCGCGCGCAGCTGGAGGCCGAAGCGGATGGATGGGAACGGCTCACGCAGGCCGTGGGGCTCATTTTGCAGATGAACGAGGAAGGTGCGGAATGAACTGGTGGCGGAGATTGCTTGGGAGGAAAGAATTGGAGGAGCAACTCGACAAGGAGTTGCAATTTCACCTGGAGAATCATGTCGCGGAGCTGATGAAGCAAGGCGTGCCAGGCCCCGAAGCGCGTCGCCGCGCGCGACTGGCGATCGGCTGGCCCGAAGAAGTAAAGGAAGAGTGCCGCGACGCGCGCGGAACGCGCTGGCTTGAGGATGCCTGGCTCGACTTCCGCTACGCGCTGAGAACGTTGCGGCAGCGGCCGGGATTCGCCTCGGTCGCGCTGCTGACGCTGGCTCTCGGAATCGGCGCCACCACCGTGATGTTCACGCTGGTGAACGGCGTTCTGTTGAAGCCGCTGCCGTTTCCTAACCCCGCCACGCTTGTGAGGGTAAACGGCCAGTCCTCGAATTGGAACGAACAAGCCTTCGGCAAGCAAAACCTGGCATACCTGGACTTCGTCGATTGCGCGCGAGAAACCCGTTCTGTTGATTTGGCCGCCGATCTCTTCGAAAGCGGAACCGTCAGCGAACCCGGCGAGCCAGAGTACGTGGAGCTGCGCGAAGTTTCCGCGAATTTTTTCTCGGTCATAGGCGTGCCGCTTCCGCAAGGGCGCGCCTTTTTGCCGGAAGAAGATAAGACCGGCGCGGCTCCGGTTGCAATTCTCGGCTACAGCTTCTGGCAGCGCCACTTCGGAGGCCGTTCCGACGCCATGGGCTCCTCCTTGGTGATAGATCTGAAGCGCTACACCATCGTGGGAATCGCGCCCGCGGGCTTCCGGCCGTACGGCGACGAAGGCGACGTGTATACGCCCGTCGGGCAGAACACGGCAAAGTACCTGCAATACCGTGCGGCCCATCCCATTCACGCGCTGGGACGCTTGCGCCCGGGCAAAACGCTTGGCGAGGCGCAAGCCGAATTCGCGCTTCTCGGCCAGCATTTGGCGCAGGAGTTCAAAGATACGAACGCGGGCCGCACGTTTGCTGTCGAGCAATTGCGTCCTGACGTAGGAGACGTCAGTTCGACGCTGTGGCTGTTGCTGGGCGCGGTGAGCCTCGTCCTGCTGATTGCTTGCACAAACGTGGCAAGCCTGCTCTTGGCGCGCGCGGTTTCTCGTGAGCGCGAGTTGGCCATGCGCGTGGCTCTCGGCGCGACGCGCGGCCGTCTGGTGCGGCAGTGCCTGACGGAAAGTGCGGTCTTGGGATTGTCCGGAGGCGTCTTGGGAATTCTCCTCGCGGCGGGGGGACTGCAACCGTTTGTTTCCTTCTGGCCCGGCGAGTTGCCGCGTGCGGAGGAAGTCCGGCTGGACTGGCACGTGCTCTTGTTTGCCGCGGGAGTTTCCATTCTGAGCAGCTTCCTGTTTGGCGCAGCGCCCGCGTTTCGCGCGCCCTTCAAGTACATAGAACGCGCGCTGCGCTCAGGGATGCGCAGCATTTCGGGCGGCGCGCGTCGCCTGCACGCCGTGTTCGTGGTTTCCGAAATCGCCCTGGCCATTATTCTTCTCGTTTCCGCAGGGATGCTGGGCCGAACGTTGCTGCATTCCGCTTCGCTCGATCCCGGCGTAGACGTACACAACGTGCTGGTGACGCGCATGGCGCTGTCGCCTGCGACGCTGGCCGACCCGGGGAAAACGCGCGCGGCGTGGGAAGACGTTCTGAAGCGAGCGCAGCGCGTTCCCGGCGTGCAATCCGTGGCCACGGTTGATACGTTTCCCATGCGCGAGGGCGACAACGAACAGGGCTATTGGACGAATGCCGATATCCCGCCAACCAATAAGCTGCCTTTCGCGCTTCTGACCAGCGTCTCCAAGAACTACTTCAACGTTATGAAAATCCCTCTGCGCCGCGGGCGGTTCTTTGACGATCACGACACACTCACCAGCACGCCGGTCGTTGTGATTGACGAGGTGCTGGCGCAGAGCGCCTTCAGCGCGCAGGACCCCGTCGGAAAACAACTGTGGATTCCCGACATGGGTTACGGCGGCAACGTCTTCCAGATCGTAGGCGTCGTCGGCCACGTCCGTCATTGGGGCCTCGCGGGCGACGACCAGGCAAAGGTTCGCGCGCAAATCTACTATCCGTTCTCGCAGCTTCCCGATGCATTCATGCACCGCTGGTCGCAGCTTATGTCCATCGCCGCAAAAACCGAGATTCCTCCGCTTGGCGTGCTCGCTTCCTTGCGCAGCGAGTTAAAGGGAGTTGCCAACGACCAAGTCCTCTATGACGTGCGCACGATGAAGCAACTCGCGAGCGAATCGCTGGCGCAGCAGCGCTTTCTCCTGCTGCTGTTTGGAATCTTCGCGGGTCTTGCGCTGATTCTGGCGTGCATCGGGGTTTATGGCGTGCTGGCGTACTTGACGGGTCAGCGAATTCCGGAGATGGGCGTGCGCGTCGCACTCGGAGCGAGCCGCGGGGACGTGATGTGGCTCGTTTTCCGGCAAAGCCTCGGGATGATTGTTGTTGGTACCGCGATCGGCACGGGCGTGGCGCTGGCGGCCGAAAGAATCCTGCTGAAGTCGGTGCAAGGCATGCAGCCAACCGCGGCAGTCAGCTTCGCGATGATGATCCCGCTGCTTGTTGCTGCCGCTTTGCTGGCGAGCTTCGTTCCGGCGCGGCGGGCAAGCCGCGTGGACCCCGTAGTGGCGCTGCGGCAGGATTGAAGCCCGCCGTCGCGCCAGACTCTGCGCTACAAAGTGCTTTACACTTTCGGAATTTCTGTTACCCTGGATGTCGTTGCTCACCGTTCGTCGAGGAGGCCCGCGCCATGGGATCCACACCGCAATCCACATTGCACACCGCACACGACACGCCGCCCGGATCGTTCCGCCAGAGCCTGGCTGTTGCGGCGCGATTCTGGGAGCCGCGCCGCATCGCCTACAACGCGGTTCTGTGCGTAATTGTCGCGGCTTGGGTGGCCGCGACGTGGCCGCACTTTCGCGACGCGCTGTCGCTCCTTCATCTGGGGCAGATGTTGGTCCTCGCGCTGCTCGCCAATGTTTGCTATTCAGCTGCGTACGTTGTGGATTTAGCCGCGCAACTTTCCGCGCTCAGCGCGGTCTCCAACAAGACGCGTTGGGCGCTGTGGATTGCGGGGATGTTGTTCGCGATTCTGCTCGCAAATTATTGGATCGCGGACGAAATCTATCCGGATTTTCACTGACGCGCAGCGCTTCACCGCAAACGAGACTGTTTCAGACGCCGAATAGAGCTTTTGCGAACTGCCGTTAGTCCGCGGTCATCCGCGGCGCCGAGAGCAACGGCAAACGCTTCGGTTCACCGCGCGCGCCGCGCACTTCCAGATCATCGAAGAGCAACGACGGAGCCACGACCGAGGCGGGCAATCCGTTGCGTGCCGAGCCGAACGCGCCGAGCGCTGTTCCCGCAAATCCCGCTTCCTGGCTCTGCATGTAGTTGAAGACGTAATCGTCGTTGCCGACGCCGCCGAGGTTGCGCAGCATGCGCGTCGTCAAACCGATAATGCGCGCCCCGCGTATCATTTCTTCGCGACCGTCGTCGGGATAAATCTTGTAGACGACGAGCGGCAAACGGTCACCCGTGCCCGCGCCGCCGCCGAAGCTCGCGAGCAGCTCGGAGAAATCATCCTGGCGGAGCAGGCTGATGGAAGGATTGTCCATCTCGCGCACCACCAGGCAGTACGACAGTTTTTCCTGGCGGCATTCGTCCAGAAATTTTTTCTTCAAGTCCGCGGGTGATTCCGTCTCCGTGGAATTGAAGAAGAGATTGCTCATCGTGGGCCGGCCGTCGTTGAGTAACGCGGCGCGCCCGTGGCCGTTGGACTTTTCTGAGTCGGGGCCGGGTCGGCGGGACATCAGCAATTCCTTGACGATGCCATCATCAACGATGTCCACTTTTTGCGCGCGGACGCCTTCGTCGTCCACGGCAAAGCCGCCAAACAGTGGCGTCCCGTGGAACTCCTTGGCCGTCGGGTCGTCCACCAGCGAAACACTCGCAGGCAGCACGCGCGCTCCTAGGCGGCCTACCCAATCGCTTTTTCCGCCGAGGCCGGTAAGGAGCTGTTCCATCACCGGGGTGAACGAGAGCGGCGGGCGTGCGCCATTGATCGCGGGAGTCAGCACCTCCGCCAGCAACGGCGCTGCGGCGCGCGCTTCGAAGAGCACCGGGCCGGTGTAATCCTGCGCGGGTTGCGCCACGCGCATGGCCATCAGTTCGGAGCCGGTGACGTTCAGGGATTTGCGAACCGCGTCGGTGCTCGGCAGTTCCGCCGGTGTGCGCGCGTATGTGGCGTACATGTGATTGACCTGCATGCCGTCGTCCGCCAGCGTGTACATGCCCGCCTCGATCGATGCGTAGGAGCGGTTCGTGCGCATCTCCGTGCCTTCGCTGGTCACCAGATACTCGGTGGCGAAGACGAGGTAATACGTAACCCGCGATTCGTAGATTTGCGGGAATGCGCGGAGCGCCGCGGAAGTTTCCCGCGCTTCCTGCTCCCAGTTGCGATTGCTCCAATCCGGCGCGAGGATGGGATCAATCAACTGGATCGGAGTAGCTTTTGCAAAATCATCGATGTCGGATTGCCGGGCGAGCGAGCTCAGGTAGGCCTGTTTCTTGGAGTAGGTGTCCACCGCCGCCTTGAAAGCCTGGTCGGTAGCGATCCACAGGTCCTGCCGCAGGGAATCGTAATCGCGATCGATGCCGACGGATCCCGTCGGGCCGATGAAGCCACGAAACCCGTCTTCACTCACGAAGTTCGAACTATCGAGATGGTAGTCGCCTACGCGCGCTTCCACGTCCATGAAGCGATTCCGCCTATGTTCGGAGGAGGTCAGCGCGCCGAATTCTCCAACGACTTCGCGCACGTCGAGGTCGAGCAAGCGGTATTCGACGTAATAAGGCCGCTGCGGAGCGGACGCGCCGGGAATCTGCAGCTCGAGCCGCGTCTTGGAGCGAGCCATTTCGTCGCGCATGGCTTGCAGTGTGTGGTCGTTGTCGCCCGTGGACTGCGCGCGCGAAACTACGCAGAACGACAGCGTTGCAGCGAAGGCCGTGACTGCCGCGAAGATCCGTGCGCGTCTCACTGACGGCCTCCGTTCGCGAGCGGATCGTGTGCCGGAGGCGGCAATATGGGTGGCCGGTCGGTCGAGCTTTCTTTCTTCTGCACTTCCAGCTCTGAAAGCAAAATCGCAGGCGAGGCTGCGGACACCGGGACCGATCCGGACTCCGCGCCGCAATAGCCGTTGAACACTTCTGGCGTGTCGCCAGTGGCTACGATCTTCTTGAGCGAAGCCAGCGGCGTGCCGACCATGTCCACGCCACGGACAAGTTCATCGGGACGGCCGTCGGCGAAAACTCGGTAAACGACCAGCGGAAGAACTTGAAACGCTTGCGGTTGCCCTCTTCCGGTGAAAGTAAATCCGCCGGCAATGTCGTCAATCAAAAGCCCGTAAGGTTTGCCCTGCTCCTTGATGAGCTTGATGAGCTCCGCGCGAAGCTGGGCGTTGGTCATCGTTTTGTTGCTTTCCACGATGAGATTGCCCTGCCGGGAAACGGGAGTCGCGCCAAGCTGGCGGCGCCCATGGCCGTTGGAATTCGGGAACCCCACGAGCGGCGAGCGCGACATTTCAAAGCCCTTGAGCACTCCGTGGTCCACCAGCGTCACCCGCTGCGCGGGAACACCTTCGTCATCGAACTGGTAGTAGCCCAGCAAGTCCTGCGAGGCGAGTTTTTTCTTCGTCGTGTCGTCCACTATGCTCAGGAACGATGGGAGAATCGGTTCGCCGACTTTCTTCGCAAAAGTCTGGCCTTCAGTGGAGTCCTTCTGGCGATGGCCTTCGGCGCGGTGCCCAAACACTTCGTGGAAAAAGACCGCGGCGGCGCGGCCTGTCAGTAGCGCGGGCCCAACCGACGGTTCGTTCACCGGCGCAGCGACGAGTCCCTCCAGTTCCTTGCGCATCGTGGCTTGCGCAGCGCGGACGGCGTTGTCATCCGGAGCTTCCGACGGATTCACCCAGTCAAAGTTGTAGTAGCGATCGATGTCCATGCCGTCCGGCGCTTTTCCCTGGATGAAGAGCTCTAGCCGGTAGCGGATTTGCCCGTATTGCAACTGCGTGCCTTCGCTGGTTACTTGAAAAACGTTCTGCGCCTGGGCCGTGAACGTCACGATGGAGTTGATGATCGCGGCGGAGTCGCGGAACGTTCGCGTGTAGGCGCGAACTTTGTCCTCCCACGGTTTACGGTCCAGCGTGAACGAGACCGGCTCGCCGATGTAGGTATGCGGCTTCTCGCGCGAGAAATCCGGCGCGCGGTTTTCCGCGGAGTCTACTTTGACTTCCTTGCCGGCTTTGATCTTGATGTACGCTTCAGCCGCCGCGCGATACTCGCCGTCCGTTTCGAGCCACGCGATACGGCGCAAGACATCGGGATCATCGTCCAGCGGTACGGCTTCGACAGAGCCGGAATTCGCCTGCTGGCGCTCGCCGACCTTGTGCGTGTCGTCCACGTCGTAACTGCCGGCGCGGACGGAAACTTCCAGCCAACGGTTTCGCGCCTCGTTGCTGTTGAGCAGCGCGCCGTTGGATCCGGAAACGTCCGCGCGCTGCGTGTCCGTGATGGTGTAGCCGATGTAATACGCCGGCGGGTCTTGCGCCGAAAACGTCTTCATCGAGCGATCCAGCTCCGTCTGCAGCGCCGCCAGGAGAGGAGACTTTTTTGCCGGCGTGTCCGGTGGCCCGGCCTCGGCAATGCGAGCGGAAAATGGAACCAGTACAGCTGCACACGCAAAAATGGACACGATCGAACTCAAACACGAACGAACATAAGCGCTCAAGGATTGCCTCACTTAAGGTTAGACGGCACTGCGAAAGAACCAGTGTACGCTACCGCAGGTAACGGGACAAAACGAAGGTCCCTGGACGTTTCATTGCGACAATAGTTCGACGGCCCACAGGCCCGCGGAGTTGCACGAAAACGAAGACAGCCGGCCGGATTCAATTTTCGAGCTACCCAAACAGGAGAACTCTGCGCGTTTTGCGAGAGACGTTACCCGCAACCTACGGCGCTGACGCACCCGTTCGCCGGTGGGGCCGCCGGCGGGGGAGCAGACGTGTGGTGCGTCGCCAACACCGAGAACACCACGATCGGAGCCAACGCCAGTATCCCGATCGTCCATCCCAACGCGCCTCCGCCATTTCCGGCCTGGACAAAGCCCGGGCCGGACTTCGGTGCCACTTCCGTGTCTTTGCCCGCGGTCACGAGCATGTCGAGCGGCGCTTGCGTCGGCGGAGTTGGCGCGGAATTATCTCCGTTGCGCACGCTGCTCATTTGACCGGCCTTTACGATCACGCAAACTCCGGCCAGGTTGCAGACGCGCACCGATCCTTCGTACACGATAACGTTCATGGCTTTTGTCGAGGTGTCGTACTCGGTGTAAAAATCCGTTCCCACCACTCCGGCCACTCCGGCTGCGGTGCGCACTTCAAACTTGCCGTCAGGCTTGGCGATTTTCTGCGCTTGCGTGCGGAGTTTTCCGTAGGCCAGTTCCAGTTCCGTCTGCTGCGCTCCGGCATCATGCTTTACGACTTTGAGCGATGAATCCGATCCCACGTTCAAGACCGAGCCGTCGTCGAGCGCCACACGCGCGCGCGCGTTGGCCTGGGTATTCACCAAATCTTCCCAATTCACCGCGGTTTTCGCGTTCGCCGTGATGTTTTTCGAGCCGCGCGCAATACTCACTGCCGGAATGACGCGATCCACCTGGCCGGCGCGCTGCCCGGCCCCTTGCGGTTCGCCATACAAATCCGCTGGAGCGGCGATGGAAAGGCACAGCAGACCAGCGAGGCCCAGGGCCAGCGGGGACTTCGTGTTCATCACGGACTCTCCTATTCGAAATGCCGGTATCTATCGTTGTTACTGGAGGCTTTCTGCTCTGTCAACGAGAAACGCGGAGCGTATTGCGCATCCGCCACGTAGCCGATCCAAGCGCAACGGCGGGGCCCCAGGAGTGCCTCCTTCCGCACCCTCCGCCGCATCTTTCTTGCGCGCAGTTTCCCCTCGCAAGAGAATGAATTCATGCGCGCTCTTGTGGCTATTCTCGTTGCGTGTGCCGTGGGATTCGCGGTGTACCACTTCTACTTCAGGAATATGCCGGTCACCGACCAAGGCACGGCGCCCACGCAAGCCATCAGTCTGACTGGAGTTCGCAGCGATCTTTTGCAGATCGCTCAGGCCGAACGCGCTTACATCGTCGAAAACGGCCGTTGCGGATCGTTGGACGAATTGACCTCCTCGCATTCGCTTGCGATGGCCCGCCCGGAGCGCGACGGCTACACCTATTCCGTCTCGTGCTCTGGCGGAGATTTTAGCGTCACGGGACGCCACGCTCCCGCTCCCGAAGGCTCGCCGATCCGTTATCCAGCGCTGGCTATCGACCAGAACATGGAAGTCCACGAAGTAAACTAGCGGCAAACGCGGCTATTCGTTTGCGCAACGTCGCTCAAACGAGCTCAAGTTCGACGTTGTTGGAACTCCTCCGGAAGCGGATCTGTCGGAGCTGTTCGATTCCGCCAGCGCGTTCTCACAAAATTATGGCGCGTCCACGGGCTTGATCTCGCTCCCCACTTGCACGCCGAATCGGATCGGCCGCGGCGGCCCGTTCTTCGGTACCGTCACTTCCAAATAGAGCCGGCCGTGCTGCCTTGTTCTTGTCGGATCAACAGCGTGCTCCGGCAGAAAGTACACAACGGGCGGCGTGAGCGACGCCACAATCTCGTTTCCTTGCGGCCGGGGCGCCGTCACCATAAGCCCGGTGAAGTGGTCCGCAAGGTTCGCGACCACTTCTCCGTTTTCCACCGTCAAGTAGACGTTTGCGGCGCCGTACGCCACAGCGGGCGTCTTTGGCAACGTCGCGTGCTCCGAATAAATGCGATCCGCGTTCACTACGAGCGATAGGCTGACGTAGCGCCCCCGGATCGGCATATCCGGATCGTAACCTTGCGTCGCCGCCCAGCCTCGCGGCAAGCGACTGCGATCCCACAGCAGCTTAGCGCCGAGGCTCGAAACAAACAGCACTTGCACGAGCGCGAAAACAAGTCCTTTTTGCAATTGGTTCACGACGTTTTCTCCTGCATGCGTGCCATCAGCGCCCGGCGAACGCGCTCCAGTGCCCAGCCGCCGAAAAGGAGCAGCACTCCCGCGCCGAAAAGACTGGCCGCGCGATCGAGCTTGTCCATCACGTTCGAAAAGTAGAAAAACAGAACCGTAATCGCGAACGACGCGACGCCTAAGTTGACGCGTTCGCGCCGGCGCTCCGCGATGCCCCACGCAATCAACCCGCATGCTCCCACGGCGGCCCACGCGTAGAAGCCCATCACATCCCAGTCGTTCCACAGAAAGTTGTGATGCGGCGCGACGAGCGCCAGCGCCAGCACCCACACCGCGGAGATCGCATTCATCCACGCGTCCGTACCGCGCAGCGCAAACGCCACGCAAAGTGGCGCCGCGATGGCAATGGCCCATGGCAGGAATACTCCAAGCGAATCCACCGAAGGAACTCCATACACTCTGACACTTTCGCCGCGCGTAACTACGGCAATGATCGCGCACGGTAGAAGAGCGATGCCGCCAATCGTGGCGATCGCCGTTCGCTCCGGGGATTGGCGCTCCGCTGTCTTCGCGCTGAGATACGTCAGCGCCAGGAGCAGCAGGCCCTCCCAGACGACGCTCGCGCGATCCCAATCCGCGTGCGTTGCAAACGACCACCGGCCGACCAGCCAAAACGGAACCAGTACCGCCAGCATCGCCGCTTGCGGCCACTTCTTCAGCAGAAACCAGCCAATCACCGCGCCCGCCGTCCAGAGCAGCACTCCGTTCGTCCAGTTTTCTTCCAGGTTGAAAATCTGCGCGGCAAGAGCGATCCCTGCGCCGAGACACACGGTGCCAATCGCATGAAATGTCGTGGAAAGGGCCGGGAACTTTTCCGCGGTCAACGCGCCGCCCACCGGAAAAATGGCCACCATCAGCAATACCAGCGCGAACCGCGTGCCTGGCGCCATTTCGTCCCAGTGCGCCGCGACGAACAGCAAAATACTCGCGCCCAGCAGCACTCCGCCCAGCGCCACCGCGAGCATTACCGGCCAGCGCAGCCGCTCGCCGGGGCCGCCTGCCGCTTCGAACGCGCGAATTTTCGCCGCCGTTTCGAGGTCGAGCACCCCGGCGCATACCCATCGGTCCAGCTTGTTTTGCAGGCTGTCGGCCACAGGAAGCCCTCCTTCCGTCAACCTACGATTTCGAGATTTGCGTCCCTATCCGGGCAAGGTCTTGGTCACCCATGCCATACGCCTGCGTCGCAATCCTGCGCACTGTCACGGCGTTCGCTTCTGGTCCGCCACGAGCACTCCCGCTTCCGCGTAATTCGTCGGCGGCACGTCGTGAAACGCCACATGAATGTTTTCGCGCTTCGCGCGGCCGTCTTCGATCAACACCGCGGTGATGCGCTCGGCAATTTTGCGCTTCATTTCCGGCGTGCGGCCTTCCACCCAGGTAATCTGCACATGCGGCATGGTCACTCCTCCTTAGAACGGGCGGCGCAGCGATTCTTGCAGGCACTTTCGGCCCTTCCTCGCGCGGCAATCCCTCGCACTCTGTGTGCTAGTATTACAGACTCATGCATTCCGCGATTCCTCACATGATCGAGCTGCAGCGTGTTGACCACCTGATTGCCGGGCTGCGCTCGGATCTGGACGCCTTTCCCAAGCGGCTTCGCGAGGCGGACGCAAAATTGAACGGCGCGCGCGCCGCCGTCGCCACTGCGAAAGATGTTCTCGCCAAGAGCCAGAAAGAACGCAAAAAATTTGAGCTGGACGTCCAGCAATGGAAGGATCGCGCGCAGAAATATCGCGACCAGAGCGGTGCCGTGAAAACCAACGAAGCTTACAAGGCGCTCCAGCACGAAATCGCCAATGCCGAAGCGGAAGTCGCCAAGGCCGAAGACGCCGAGCTCGAAGTCATGATGGCCGTGGATGACGCCGAGCGCCGCGTACGCTCTGCCGAAGCGCAACTGCGCGAAGACGAGCAAGCCGTCAGCAAGGAAAAAAAGGAAATCGACGGCTTGCAGGCGGAAAAGAACACAAAGCTCGCCGGTTTGCAGGCCGAACGCGAGCGCGCCCTCGCTCCCGTGCCGCAGGATTTGCGCGATCTCTACGAGCGTATCGCGAAACGCCATCACGGTGCGGCGCTCGCCGAGGCCCGCGACGGCCAGTGCCGCGGCTGCGGCATGCGCGTCCTCCCGCATACGTTGCAGGAGTTGCGCCGCGATCCCAACGAAGAAATCTACCGCTGCGAGTCCTGCGGGATGATTCTGTACACGCTCGAGCCGATTCCCTTGCCGAATTCCGCGGACAACTCTGCGCCCGCAGCGTCTTCCGCGGCCAATCACTCCTGATGCCGCGCCGACCTCCAACATCTCGCGCGCCGGGAGCCGGCCTGTTTCCCAATGCTCCGGCCGAATCCAAATCGGCCACACCTTCCTACCGCGCGAACGTTGACGGCGCCGCGCGCGGAAATCCCGGGCCCGCGTCGTATGGCGTGGTGATTCGCGACGCCCGCGGCGCAGTCGTCGCCAAGCTGAAAAAGTACATCGGCCGCATGACCAACAACGTCGCGGAGTACTACGGTCTCATCGCTGCCATTGATTACGCGCAGGCCCACGGCGTGCGCGCGCTGCGCATCGAAAGCGACTCCGAATTGATGGTCAAGCAGATGCGCGGTCTATACAAAGTGAAGAGCGAAGACCTGCGGCCGCTGTTCGAACGCGCCAAGAAAATGTCTCAGGGGTTCGAGTCCTTCCACATAGAACATGTTTATCGCGAGCAGAATCGCGAAGCCGACGCGCTCGCGAACGAAGCTCTCGATGAGACGGCTGGCGTTCCCAAACCAGCCGCGCCTGACGCGAAACGGGCTTCGCCCGACGGCAACGCCGGTCCTCGGTGGGTACAAGCGCGCTTTCGCAGCGGCATTCTCTATCCCCTCGAGGACATTGATCTCCCCGACGGCACCGAAGTGGAAATCACAGTTCGGCCTCTCCGCAAGCCGACCACGCCGCACTAGCCTCCGAATTTTAATAATGGCAACTGTAGGGGCACGATTCATCGTGCCCTCTTATGCAACGTCGCCACGCTGTAGCTCACGCCTTCAAGGGTGAGGTCTTTCTCGCGACGCGCGTTCACTGCTGCGCGGCCGCTGCACTTCTCTCTCCGCACGGCCACGATTCATCGCACCCTTCGGGGCTGGGCGGCTTTCCGCGACCAAATTATTTCAGAGCGTACGACCGATACAGCGTATCGCGCTGCGCGGGGATGAACCCTGCGTCGGAAATCACTCTCCGCAACTCGCTTTCGTTCGTGCGGTTCTTCACCCCCGCGGCAAACACCACATTCTCTTCAATCAAAATGCTGCCGACGTCGTCCGCTCCGAACTGCAAGCCGATCTGGCAAACCTTGATTCCTGGCGTCAGCCAACTGGACTGAATATGATCAATGTTGTCGAGATACAGCCGGCTCACTGCCAGCGTCTTGAGATAATCGACCGCCGTCGTCTCCTGGACTTTTTTCCCCAGCGCCGTATTTTCCGCCGCGAACATCCACGGAATGAACGCGGTGAATCCGCCCGTGTCTTCCTGAATCCGCCGCAGGCGCTCGAGATGATTCACGCGATGCCGCAATTCTTCGCCGCAGCCGAACATCATCGTGGCCGTTGTGCGCAGCCCAAGTTTGTGCGCCACGCGATGCACCATCTCCCAGTCATCGCTTGTACACTTCAGCCGCGCGATTTTTCCGCGGATCTCATCGTCCAGAATCTCCGCTCCGCCGCCCGGAATGGATTGCAGCCCCGCGTCCATCAGGCGCTTGATGGTTTCTTCGACCGTAAGCTCGCTGACTTCCGCGATGCACAGAATCTCCGGCGCGGAAAAGCAGTGCAGGTGCACTTGCGGAAACCGCGCTTTCAGCGAGCGCAACAGATTTTCGTAGTAGCCGATCTGCAGATCCGGATGCAGGCCGCCCTGCAGCAAGATTCCCGTCCCGCCAAGTTCCAGCATCTCTTCGATTTTTTCGTAAATTGTTTCGAACGAAAGAATGTAGCCGTCCTTCGCGCCCAGCGGCCGGTAGAACGCGCAGAACGAACAATATTCCGTACAGAAATTCGTGTAATTGATGTTGCGGTCGATCTGGTAGGTGACCACCCGCGGATCATTCTTCTTCAAGCGTAACTCGTGCGCGGCCATTCCGATGCCCACCAGGTCATCGGATTGCAGCATGTCCACTGCTTCTTGTTTCGTCAGCCCCACGTTGTTCCTTTTCTTTTGCTCAAACTTTTCCGGATACTTTGGCCCCTTCTTTTGTGCCGCCGGCCCACTGGATCGGCTTGTTCTCGCCAATCAGCCCGATTTTCCAGGCTTCATCGAAATACTTCGCCAGGCCCCGCCGGTTGTCTTCACCAAGATGGAAATCGATATTTTGCCGCAAATACAATTCCAGTTCCCCCTGCGGAAGTTCCAGTTCGTGCGCGGCCTCCTCGCTGATGTCTCCGATGCTCAGCATTCCGTAATCGCGCGACGTCACAAAATCCGCCGCCAGTTCCGGTGTTACCACTTCTCGTCGTCCGGCCCACACCGCCATCACCGCCGGCAGGCTTGTGAATTTGTGCCATTCGCCCACCACGTCATACACGTGGAAAATCTCTGCGCCGGGAATGCCCAGCGCGGCTGCCTGGCAAATCCCGCGTCCATCCGGTCCCACCGCGCTTTTCTTGTCGATGGCCAGCGAAATTCGCAGCGCGGGGTCCCCGATAATCATCGCGGCGTCCGCCGTTGCCAGCATGTCTCGCAAGTCCGGCTCCGCCTCTACAAACTCCGGAGAAATTTTCCAGTACGCGTCCGCCAGGATGCGCGTCAAAGCCTGCGTGCTGCGCGAACTGCGATCTAGCGCCATGCTGCGCACCTGTTGGATCGGCTTCTTCCCCACGATCAACAAACTGCGCACGCGATTCTGCGACGCGATCGCGATGTCCGGCAGCACCACCAACCCGGGAATACGTTGGTATTCGATGGCCGGGATAATCGCCACGTCCGCCGCGCCCGCGCGCAAAGCTTCCGCGCATTGCGACGGCACCGTGAACGATAAATCGTACTTCCCGGTCAGCGGCCCGTGGGTGAAGCCCCGCACCAGCGGAGCCGTATTCAGGTATTGCACGATCGAGATGCGCAGTTTTTGCACGATGTGATGATTCCCGGTCTTGCAGCCTCACGGCATCCAAGATTCCGAGCGTCAGCCGGAATGCCATGCCCTTCAGCAATAGTCACCCGCGAAATCGTGATTCAGTATACCAACAGGATTTTCCTCCGCCCAAACTGCCTTTTGTTGTAAAACCTTCCTTCCGTTTGGAGGCGTCGAAAATGCTGAAACTTCCGCGTTCGCTTTTTCTGCTGCTGTTGCTGAACGTTACTTCGTTCGCCTTGGCGTCTCCTCCCGACGAAAAACCTGCACCCACTATCACTGAAAAAACCGCCGGCATGCAGAGGTTCGCGGGCTACTTCAATTTCTATTGGGACGCCAAGCAGGGCAAGTTGTGGCTTGAAATCGACAAATGGGGCGAGGAATTCCTCTATCAGAGCGGCCTACCCGCAGGCATCGGTTCGAACGACATCGGCCTCGACCGCGGCCAGCTCGGCGCGACGCACGTTGTGCGTTTCGACCGCAGCGGGCCCAAGGTTCTGCTGATGGCCGAAAATCTGTCCTACCGCGCGGTCAGTAACGACGCCGACGAACGCCGCGCCGTCCACGACTCTTTTGCCGAGTCCGCGCTCTGGGGCTTCACCGCCGCCGCTGAGGAAAAGTCTGCGGACGGATCCGATCACGTTCTGGTGGACGCCACCGATTTTTTCTTGCGAGACGCCCATAACATTCCTGCCACGCTTCGCCGCACCAAGCAAGGCAACTTTCACCTCGACGCGTCGCGTTGCGACATCTACCTCCCGCAAACCAAAAATTTCCCGTTGAACACGGAAGTCGAAGCCACGCTTACTTTTGTGGGCGACGATCCGGGCAACTGGGTCCGCGAAGTTACGCCTTCTCCCGATGCCATCACCGTGCGCGAGCATCATTCCTTCGTGCAGCTCCCGCCTCCGGGTTATAAGCCGCGCGCGTATGATCCTCGTTCGAGTTTCTTCGGCATCAGCTATCAGGACTACGCCACGCCGGTCAGCGAGCCGATCGTCAAGCGCTTCATCGCTCGCCATCGCCTCGAGAAAAAAGATCCCAAAGCCGCCGTCAGCGAGCCCGTCAAGCCCATCGTCTACTATCTCGACCGCGGCGCGCCCGAACCGATTCGCTCGGCGCTCCTCGAAGGTGCGCGTTGGTGGAACCAGGCCTTCGAAGCCGCCGGCTTTAAGAATGCGTTCGGCGTCGAGCTCATGCCGGAAGGCGCCGATCCCATGGACCTCCGCTACAACGTCATTCAATGGATTCATCGCGCTACGCGCGGCTGGTCCTACGGATCCGCGGTCATTGACCCGCGCACCGGCGAAATTATCAAAGGGCATGTTTCGCTCGGTTCGTTGCGCGTGCGCCAGGACTTTCTCATCGCCGAAGGTCTGCTCGCCCCGTATGAAAAAGGCAAGCCCGCTTCGCAGAAGATGATGGACATGGCGCTCGCGCGTCTGCGCCAACTCGCCGCGCATGAAGTCGGCCACACTCTCGGCCTCATGCACAATTACTCCGCGAGCACCGTCAATCGCTCGTCCGTCATGGACTATCCGCCGCCGCTCGTCAAGCTCGCCGCCGACGGCACGCCCGACGTTTCCGACGCCTACGCCACGGGCATCGGCGAATGGGACAAAGTCTCCATCGCTTGGGGTTACAGCGATTTCGCGCCCGGCACCGACGACCACGCCGCGCTCAACAAAATTCTTGCCGACGCTTACGGCCGCGGCTTGCGCTATCTCACCGATCAGGACGCCCGCCCCGCCGGTTCCTCCAGCAGCCTCGCGCATCTTTGGGACAGCGGCTCCAACGCGGTTGATGAACTGAACCGCATCATGCAGGTTCGCGCCGCGGCGCTCAAGCGCATCGGCGAAAACAACATCCGCGAAGGCGCTCCGCTCGCCACGCTCGAAGATGTTCTCGTGCCGATTTTCATGTACCACCGCTACCAGGTCGAAGCGGCCAGCAAACTCGTTGGAGGTATGGATTACACCTTCGCGTTACGCGGCGATGGGCAAGTCCCGACGCAAATCGTCGCGCCGGCCGAGCAGCGCCGCGCTCTCGCCGCCGTACTCGCGACGCTCAAGCCCGAAGTTCTCGCGCTTCCCGAGCCGCTCCTGAAAATGATTCCGCCGCGCCCTCCCGAATATCCTCGTGGCCGCGAACACTTCAAGAATCACACCAGCCCCGCGTTTGACGCGCTCGCTCCCGCGGAATCCGCGGCCCAGCACGTTTTGCAATTCCTATTCAATCCGGAGCGTGCGGCCCGCCTCGCCGAATTTCACGCCCGCGACTCCGCTAATCCCGGGCTCGTCGAAGTCCTCGATGCGGTCATCAAAGCCACTTGGATGTCTCCGCATCCCGCCGGCTACGACGGCGAAATCGCGAACGCCGTGGATGATGTCGTTCTCTACGACCTGATGGCGCTCGCCGCCAACGACCATGCCAGCGACGAAGTTCGCGCCGTCGCTTCCCTTGAACTCCACAACCTCGGCCAGTATCTCGATCAATCCGGCGGCGCCGGCAACATGATCCCCGACAAAAGTCACACCTACTTTGCTCACCAACAGATCGAACTCTTCGAAAAAGATCCCAAGCGCATCGACCTCACGCCGCCCATCGAGGCGCCCGACGGTCCGCCCATCGGCTCCATGGGCTCGCTCGACTGCGACTGGAACGAGTAATCCAGGCATGTACGTGCCCGATTGTAGGTGCCGGACTTTAGTCCGGCCATCTTCACCTTGGTGTCCGCCGATTGCCGTTTTTTTTGTGACACGCCTTCGCACGGCCTCTTCCGCCTCGCCGCGCAATGGCCTTCCGCAAAGTCAGAACACCTCAACGTTTGCCTGATGACCAGAAGCGAGAGCGATTCGGCGATCGCAAGTTAGCAGAGCGGCACCCAGCACCTCCGCCAACGCCACATACACGGCATCGTATGCCGTGAGCGTCGCGCGGAGATCCCAGACGCGTGGAATCAAAAAATCATGCGGATAACGATTCAGCTGTAGGTCATCCAGATCCTCGAGGGCTTCGCGCGCGCGCTGCTCGCTGAGAGTCTTTTCCCGAACATAGCGCCGCAGCACCTGCACCACTTCGACGTCGAGGAGATGCGGAGCGTGCAGCGGCTCCTGCCGCGAGAACATGCGCTTGTCGATTTTAATCCCCGCGGGAGTCTGCAGAAGCCACTCGATGGCTGCGGACGCATCCAGGACAATCAACGCGCATCCCGTTCGAGGCGGACGGCTTCTGCGGCGGACACCACGCCGGTCACGGCCGCGCGGCGGCGCAGGCGCTCGCGCAATTCTGCGGGAGTCGGGCGCTCCGCAAGGCGCCGAACTTCGGCCAGTAGATAATCCGAAAGCGACATCCCAGCCATGGCCGCTTGCGCCTTTAAGGTGCGATGCAAGCTGTCCGGAACATTCCGAAGCTGAATCATGCGGGCCATGTGCTCAACATACATGCATGTGCCGCACATGTCAACTCAGCCGCCACTTCACGCAGAACCGCTTTTCGCTCGGACGAACTACGCAGACCATCACTTCCGACGAATCAACCCAAGGACGGCTTAATCAACGACACCGTGCCGTTGCCCCTCAATTCCGCGCTGCCTTCTCCCCGTTCTTCACTTCCACGTATGCGATGCCATTCACTCCGCTGCACGCCAGCCACAAATTGCCTTCCGGCGTGTGCACCATGTTGCGCACCACGCCTCCGCCCGACGGAATAATCCACGTCTGAAATTTTTCGGTTTTTGGATCGAACCGCACCACCGTATTCGGCCGCGTATTCGATTCGCTGTACCAAATCACGTCGCCCACCGCCGTAATGCCGTATGGCTTCGACCGCGGACCGCCTGGCGACGCCCACTCGTCCATCTTCCCCGTCGCGGGATCAACCCTTCCCAGGTAGCCGCGCGAATAATCCGAATACCAGATCACGTCATCCGGCGTAATCGTCACGCGCCGCGGCCGCGAGTCCACGTGCGGCAACACGAACTCGTGAATCGCCAGCGTGTCCGGATCCAGGCTCGCCACTTTGTTGCTGCCGAACTCCACGAAAAACGGGATGCCTTTCGAATTCACCACCATTCCGTATGGATTCGATTTCGCCGTCGGCGAACTCACCACTTTCACTTCGCCCGTCTTCGGATTCAGCCGCCCCACCATGTTTCCGCTCTGCACCGTGAAATAGATATTCCCGTTCGGCGCAAAGAGCAGCGTATGCGGATCTTTCGCTCGCGCGTCCGGCATCGGATATTCCGTCACTGCGCCGGTCTTCGGATCGAGCTTCCCGATATACGCCTTGAAATTTGCCGTGAACCAGATGTTCCCGTCCTTGTCCGGCACCAGCCCGTGCGGACCGGAGTCCGCCGTCTTCAGCGGATACTCTTTGAATTGCTGCGTCGCGGGATCAAACCGTCCCAGCACGTTCGCCATTTGCCCCGTGTACCACACCGATCCATCCGGAGCGAACGCCGGATCGTGCGGCCGCGAGCCCGCCGTCGGCACCTGCCACTCTTTAATCGAAACCTCCACGCTCCCGGGAATCACTACCGCTTCTGGTGCCGGCTTCGGCGGGAAATTTTTGGTCAGATACTCGGTCACTTCCCCGATCTGCTCCTTCGGCACCGGCGCGCCCTGGTTCACCATCATGTTCACCACGGACGTCCACTCCGCCTTGTTGTGTCCCGCGTTCATCACTGTCGCGATCCCATGGCACGGCGAGCACGCCTTCTGCACGGCGTCCTTGCCCGTACCATCCGGCAATGCCGCCGCCGCAGTCGCATTTTGCCCCCGCGCCAAACTCCCGCCACACAAAATCACGCCCAATGCAACGCCCAAGCCCACCAAAACTCGCAACCTCACTAGCCCACGCATGGCAACCTCCCAATTCTTCTCCCCATCGCGGCTACCTTACGCCGCGCCGCCTCCACGCGCAACCGCGCATCCGAAAAGGATGCGCGTCCTCGGCGAGCAGAGCGAGCCGAAGGACCACTCTGTAGTGGCGGGTCTTCAGACCCGTGCTTTTTCTTCGGACACTCTTCTCTGTCCGCTCAGTGCCTCCTGCCCCCGCGTCTTCGGTGTTACTTCCGTTCCATCTGTCCGCCGCACCTTTATTTGTTCTTTACAAATGCTGGATGCTCCGCGCCACAGCCCTTTTTCTTTTCTTCCGTCTGATAAGAGCGTAGACGTTTTGAGGATGATTGTTCCCACAGAGGTAGTCTCGTCTCCGCGGTACGGCATGCCAGCAGACAGTCCCTCCTAGACGACAACATTCCGAACGAAAAAGGAGAACAAATGAAAGCGCATCTCTTGAAAGTATTGCTACCCGTGTTTGCATTCGCCGCTTTGGCGCTCAGCGCTAAAGCGCAGGTCGCCGATCAGCTCAACGTGAACGTTCCGTACGACTTCGTGGTCGGCGGCAAAACCATGCCGGCCGGCGCGTACCATCTCCGTCGCGGAAGCGACTCCAGCACGGGCCAACTGGTTCTCACCAGTTTTGAGAACCACACCGGCGTTCTCGTCATCCCTTCCGATTGGGCCGACGCCCGCACCGATGCGGCCAGCCTCACCTTCGAGCAAATCAATGGACAGCACTTCCTCAGTAAGATCGAGACCGCCGAACACGTCTTTACCATCCCCGTGTCTCAATCGGCCGTCCAGGAAGCCCTCCGCAGCGTGCCTGCGGTCTCCACTACCACCGCCATCTCCAAATCCAACTGAATCTCTTTCGCAGATCATCGCCACGTTAGGGCTCAGGCCGCCAACAGCGGTCCTGAGCCTGCCGCCCGCCTCACCGAATGTAGGTCGCCGGACTTCCTTGGCCTGAGTCCCGAAGACAGCCCGGCCTGTGCTCTTCGCCGCTGTAGCTCAGGCCCTGCCTGCACAGGCACGCTTCAGGCCTGAGGCCTTTCCCCGCTTTTGAATGCTTGTATCGCCGCCCGCCGCGGCGCGGCGGCATCTTGCCTTGCGTGGCACAGGCATTCCTGCCTGTGCTCTTAGCTCGCCTACCCTGCGTCTCCGCGTCTCCGCGCGAGCCACTCCGGAAGTGCTTTCAGCCATGAATGAAAACGAAATCGGCGCCATCATCATAGAAACCGCGATTGCGGCGCACCGCCAATTAGGCCCCGGCCTTCCCGAGTCCGTCTACGAGGCGGTGCTTGCCGCGTCGCCCGCCGCGCCACCAGCAACGCCAAACAACTCATTGCCATTCGCATCGCCCCGCGATTTCCGTGAGCGATGAACCCATCTTGAGCGGACTTCTTGCAGCTCGTAGCACGTATACGATTTTTAGTTTTTGAGAAGCTGGATGAGCCGCTTTTCCCACTCGTCCTGAAACACAATCTCGAACGTGATCTCTTTATCCCTCATCGTCGGAGCCAGTTCGTTCCAGGCCTTGCTTTTCGCGTGCCGGTTGCACAAGGCAAATACCGAACTCTTATACTTGGTGTCCTCGTTCTTCAGGTGCAGTCCCTTCGTCTCCAGCACGAACACCCTACGGTAGTCGCTCGCATCTTCGACGCTGCGCGTCGTGAAAATAAAATCCGCGTAGATCCGCGACCGCTTCCAACCTTGCACGTAATAATCCCGATGGGGCCTGTTCCGATACCAGAAGTACAAACGGCTTTGCTCGTCTAGGAAGCTCGCCACCTTGTGCTCCAGCGAATTTAGCGTGTCCGAAGCCACCGGATCGTACAAATTCAGCACAAACTGATTGCCATCTAGCCTGTTGGCCTTTGGCACTGACTTATGAATCTCTATTTGCTTAGGCGGGCGGTTCACTCCGAGGTCGTGCAGCACCACCATAAAGCGCATCTTGTCGTCGTCCAAAAGACGGTTAAAGACGTCCTGAGCCAAGCGGTCCCGCTCGTCTTCGAGCCGCTTACGCAGTTCCTCCAAAATGAAGACCAAATTATTTAGAACGACCTTTTCTTTTCCCTTCCACTTCGTAAGTAGTCTGCTAAACAGCCTCTCCACGAATTCGTATCCAATCCACGGGTTCGGCACGGTATCCAGCAGGTGCGCCGCAGCATACGCATAATCGATGCTCGACTCCCCATTTCCGCTAAGGCTAGTCGCGGCCTGCCGTTTCAGCCCGGTCAGCTCCTCGGTAAGGCCGGCCCGCAATTCCACATCCCGCTTTTCCTCCAAGCTCAAGTTCAAGTCGAACAATGGCGTAATATCCGCATTTTCCCAGTTCACGCGGGACAGAACGTCGCCTTCGTAGCTCACCAAGCGCCAATCTCTGCCGTCGCGAATCACGAATGCCGGCAACACCATGTCTGCGGCAGCGCTCCGAAACTTTTCGCGCGGCCCGACGGCTTGCGTCTCAGAAACCGCCATATCCTTCGCGTCCTGCACAACCCGGCCTTGCAAATCCTGTAATCCTTCGTTCCGGAACCCCAACTGGATTTCCTCCATCACCTTCGTCCGCTGGAAGCAATACACATAGCTCTCGTCCAGCGCCGTAATTCCCGTCTTTCGTGCGTACGGTTGCCGCAGAATCCGCCCCACAAGCTGCGTCAATGCCGTTTTCGAATGCGGATTCGTCAAAATCGCCAGGACGTACGCGAACGAACAATCCCACCCTTCCTGCAACGCGTGTTTCGTAATGACATAGCGGATCGGGCAGTCTCTCGCCAGAAGCCCGCCAATGTCGTCGAATTCCTTTAACTCGTCCAATTCCGCCGATTTCACGGCGATGGCATCCTTCGGCACTCCCTGCCCAATCAGATATTCGCGCACGTCCTCCGAGTGGATCAGCTTGCCGTCGCGCTGATCCTTGCCCGTGCGCTCCACTTGCACCAGGCACATCGGCCGGATGTAGGCGTTCGTATTCGCTTCGTAGTTTCGTGCCTTCTGCTCCAAGTCGTCCCGCCGCTCCATCGCCGCCCGAATCGTATCCTTCCAATGCGTGCTGGACTTGTTTATCACGTGCAAGTCCAGCTTGATCATTTCCTCTTGATGCAACTCCGTCCCGCTGATCTCCACCAGCTTGTTGGATTCTTTCGGCGGCGTCGCCGAAAGTTCCACGATCATGCCGGGATTGAGATTCCGGAGTGTGTCTTGCGCTTGTGCGCTGTACGCTTTGTGCCCCTCGTCGAGAATAATCAGCGGCTCCAGGACGCGAATCGTGTTTCCAAGCGATGTCTTAACCTGCCTGCCCCAAAATGGGTCAGCCTTCTCAAACGTTTCCAGATTCGGAACGCGTTCCAACAGCTTCGCGTGCCCGTCCTTGTCCTCCTCGGAAGGGAAAAACGCTTGAAATGCTCCGCTGTCACGGAACATCCTTAAGGCTTCTTTGTTGGCTCGTGAGGCGGAAGGAAGCATTAAGAGAAGCACGGCTAGGCGTTCCTCGATATCCTGCGGCGCGAATCCGTCCGCCTTTTCTAAAATGAGGGTCCTACCCGCCGACACCATGTCGAGGTGCTGCCGGTAAGGATCGTCGCGGTCCCGCAGGCGCATCAGCGTCTGCCGGTAAATCTGTTGCGTCGGAACAATCCAGACGGTCAAGCCCGTCTGCCGCTGCCGGTAAATGCTCTGCACTAAATCGATGGTTTTTACAGCCAAGAGCGTCTTGCCGCCGCCCGTCGGAACCTTCAAACAAAACGAAGGCAGAGGACGCTGCAGTCCGTCCTTCTTTTTCAGATACATTCGCCCCACGCCGGCTTTTTCCCACGCTTTTTCGGCGAAGTCCCCCACCCACTCGTCATCCACGCGTGCCTTGCCGCGCCAGATGACAAGCTGTTCGAGGAAGCGCTTCACTTCCGCGAGAGTCCGCTCCTGATATTCCTTCAGCTTCATGGGTTGCGCTTCGCCGCCTTATAAATCTCAAATGGCAACTGGCAGAATTCAATGCGGTGCTCGTCAAGATGGATGCTGTCCAAGTATTTCGTCGGCGCGAATACCAGCCGCTTCTTGCCGCTTCCCTTAGGTAGACCTCGCGCGATATCCAAAGTCAGCGCCGTATTTTTCAGGTAATCGAGGCTGGGTTCATAAATCAAATAAACGTCATATCGTGCGCTCTCGCCGATGAATCCCGTCTTGCGATGAATTTGGCGTGGGTCGAAGTCCTCACCCGTCGCCGTATAGAAAATGTAGCTGGCTAGGTCTCCGTAGGAGGGCAATTTCTCCGCCTTCAGCATGGTCTCAAGTTTCATCGGGTGACCAATTTCCACGAATGAGAAAGAGCCACCCAAGCCCGTTCGCAAGTCTTCGTCCTTCGCTTTTGGCACGCCTTTGATCGCACGCCGAAGGCGCTCAGCGGTGAGGGCGTCCGCGTAGTCTTCACTCTCGATAAGTATGAATCTTCGGCTTCCGCCGTCCTGCTTGTTCTGTTGAAGGACCGCCTGGGCTGTGGAACCCGAGCCGCTGAACGCGTCCAGCACGACGCTGTCGCTCTCTGTGGCTATGTCTAATATGCGCCTGATTAATGCGGTGGGCTTTAGAGTTGCGAAAACATCCTCCGACCTCTCGAAGTCAAGTAGCGCAAGGATCTCTTTCTTGGCATCCTGGGTGTGGCCTACGTCCTTGTGAAACCACAGGGTCTGCGGAACAACTCCGGCCTTCACCTCAGAAAGGAATCTCTTTAGACGGGGCATGTTGCCTCCGTCCACGCCCCACGAAATGCGGTCGTCTTTGTCTAAGTCCTTGAACTTGTCGGGCGATACACGCCAATAGGTCCCCATTGTAGGCTTGAATTTCTTCCCCGACGGGCTCGCGACTTCATAGGTTCCGAGGCTATAGTAATTCCGCGCCGTGAGATCGCTGGAAGACCACGGGCCGCGAGCGTCATTGTCCGGATTCTCATACCGTGCTTCAGCCTCAGCGCTCCGTTTCAAGAGATTCGGTATCCAAGATTCAAGGCGCCGCGCATAAACAACGATATAGTCGTGGTCTTCTGAAAAGTATTTCGCTGTATTCTTCGGCGCAAAAACCTTTTGCCATATCACCGTAGTGACGAAATTCTCTTCCCCGAACACCTCGTCAAGAAGCCCTCGCAGCCAGTGCACCTCGTTGTCGTCAATTGAAACAAAAATGACGCCGTCGTCAGTAAGAAACTCGCGCAACAACTTTAGCCGCGGCATCATCATGCACAGCCACTTATCGTGGCGGGTCAGGTCTTCGCGATCCACAACCTTGCCGAGCCATTCCTGAATCATCGGCGAACTGACATTGTCGTTGTATACCCACTTTTCATTACCCGTATTGTAGGGCGGATCGATATAGATGCACTTCACCTTGCCGTGATAGTAGGGCAACAAGGACTTCAGCGCCTTCAAATTGTCGCCGTGAACGATCAGATTGTCGTGCAAGCTCACCTTGTCCGTGAGGCTCTTCGACTTTATCGGCTTCAGCTCATGATAGGGCACCAGCAAATGAAAATTCTGCACCAGCGCCTTGCCCTTGAAATTAAGCGACGGCATCGCGTGATAGTAACACTCCCCAGCGCTTCGTTCCCGGCGCGCGCCTACGGCATTTCACTTTTTTTCCACAGGCTGTGTGGGTTACTAAGCCATATATTCACGCTGCGTCTTACAGCTGTGCCTTTTGAGCCCTGCAAGTCACGCGCCATTCTTCCCTTTTTCTTCGCCATCCTGACAATCATACCTTAAGTCCCCGCATGCGCCCTGATCGGCTTCCAGAACTCCTGCGCCGACGCCTGGTTCCGTGCGGGGACGCCCGAACCGTTACAACGCGAGCCGCGAGACATGCATGACGCAACACCTGTCACACGCGCCCGCCGTTTAATCCCGCTAATAGCAGTTCAACCCCGATTTTCGACCGTTCGCTGTAAAGTACTTAGCTCTTCGCCACTTCCGTGGTATCCTTCCGCCAGTTCGATGCTTGTCCGCCCGTTCGTCCTGCAAGATCCCCCAAGACATCCCCTCCCATCCCAATTACCACTTAACCACTCCAGCCGCTCCGTAAGTTCTTTAGATTCAGCACTTACGCAAGTGTTGATTCTACGGCACTTAAAGTCCTTTAGAATGAACACTTACACAAAACCCAGGGGGAGGGTCCCTCTCCAAGCCTCGCAGTTTGTCAACTCGTTACTCCCCCTAACCACCCCCAAACCCACCATATCTGCCACCGTCACTTCGCCTGCAAACCCTTCTCTATCAACCAACTGCGGACACTTTCCATCACCAATAGGGGTGGGGGGTCGCACCGCCGCCATCTCTTCAAGTTCTACTTCAACTCTCGACCCTCAACGGCTTCCTGCCGCTCGCGTTGCA
>Ga0209166_10000240_pt1 | contig 70602 bp, 63 predicted proteins | sample Coa_R1_3_FD_187151 | JGI IMG/M metagenome (GOLD analysis project Ga0209166, IMG submission 187151) | Surface soil microbial communities from Centralia Pennsylvania, which are recovering from an underground coalmine fire - Coalmine... | ecosystem: Environmental > Terrestrial > Soil >...
CAGATTCCCAACGAATTGGTGCAGCAGGAGGCCGGCCAGCGGCAGTATGGGGACAACTTCGAGACCATGGGCATCGTGTCGTACCAGCATGTGTTCTCGGAGAATACGCTGGGGGCAGTGCGCGGGATGGTGCGTGACAACTCCAGCGACTTGACTTCGAATCCGCAATCGACGCGGGTTGTCGCCTTTCAGCACAATCGTTTTCGCGAAGGGTACTTCAATGGGTCGCTAGCCGTGCACCACGGCCGGCACGAGTTCAAGGCGGGCATAGAGTCCGACAATTTGTTCTTGCACGAGAATTTCAGCGACATCATTACCGACCCGGCGCAGTTCGAAGCGGGTACGCCCTTGACGTTTGTATTTCCCGGACTGCGGCCGTCCGAGGCCAGCCGTCCAGATTTGGAGCAGGGGGCTTACGTACAGGACCTGATACGCCTGGGGAAGTGGACGGTCAGCGCCGGGCTGCGTTGGGACCATTACCAGTTGCTGGCGAATGAAAATGCGGTGAGCCCACGGCTATCGGTGGCACGATTTTTCTCTTCTTCCGGACTGGTAGTACACGCTTCTTACGATCGCGTGTTCCAGACGCCCTCGTTTGCGAACATCCTGCTGTCGAGTTCGCAGCAAGTAACATCGCTCAATCCCAACGTGCTGCGGCTGCCGATCAAGCCATCGCACGGGAATTATTTCGAAGTGGGGGCCACGAAGAGCTTCTTCGGTCAGTTTCGGCTAGACGCCAACTACTATCGCCGCTACGCCGATAACTTTGCCGACGACGACCAGCTTCTCAGCACGGCGGTCAGCTTTCCGATTGCGTTTCGCAAATCCATTATTTACGGCGCGGAAGGGAAGATCGAGCTGCCCAAGTGGCGTCACGTTTCCGGATTCGCCAGCTATTCGTACCAGGTGGGGAATGTGTGGTTTCCGGTGACTGGCGGGCTGTTCCTCGGAGACGAGGCAATCAACGCACAAACTCGCATTTCCGGCCACACGCCCGACTCGCAGGATCAACGGAACACGGTGCGCCTGCGCGGGCGGTACCAGGTAGCCTCGCGTTTCTGGGTCGCCGGCGGGGCGGAATACGGCAGCGGTTTACCCTTTGATTGTTCGGAGATCTGCCAGCAGGCGTTGGCTGATTACGGACAGGCCGTGTTGGACCGGGTGAACTTTGTTCGATACCGGGTGCGCCCGTCGCTCGCGGTGGACGTGTCTGCGGGTGCTGATGTTCATAAAAGCGACCGCTTTTCGACGCAGCTCCAGGCCGACGTGCAGAATCTGAATAACCGGCTCAACGTGCTGGATTTTGGCGGGCTATTTTCCGGCAACGCCATCGCTCCGCTGCGAAGCTATTCATTGCGGTTGCAGACAATCTTTTAGCGACCTTGGCTACACCACGAAATACTTCGCGCCGGGATGATGGACCACGATCGCAGAAGTCGATTGCTCCGGCTCAAGCAAAAATCCTGACGTGAGCCGCACTCCTACGTTCTCCTCGGGCTTGAGCAGCGCAAACAGCTTGGTCTGATCCTCCAGATTCGGGCACGCGGGGTAGCCGAAGGAATAGCGCGATCCGCGATATTTTTGGTGGAACAGATCGCGGATCTCTTTCGCATCCTCGCCGGCAATGCCGAGTTCTTCGCGCATTTTCTTGTGATGCAATTCGGCGAGCGCCTCCGCGGTTTCGACGCTGAGCCCGTGCAGGTACAGATATTTTGTGTACTCTCCGCCTTCAAACAATCGCTGCGTTTCGACGCTGGCTTTGGGCCCAATCGTCACCAGAGACAGTCCGATCACGTCCATCTTGCCGGATTTTTTTGGGGCGAAGAAATCAGAAATGGCCAAGCGGCGTCCTTCGCGTTGCCGCGGAAATGTGAAGCGCAGGATTTCTTTGGCGCTGGCTTGCCATGGATCTTTGCAGGGCCGTGGGCTCGCATCTGGAGGCTCATACACGATCACGTCATTCCCATCGCTCTGCGCAGGGAAGTATCCATACACCACCGCGGGGCCAAACAATCCCGATACCGCGACCTCGTCTTCCAACTTGTGCAGAATCGGCCGGAACTTCTCGTCCACCAGCCGCACATAGTCCGACTGCGAGGCGGTTTTCAGCTGCCACTGGTTTTTGAAGAGCGCGGTTTCGTTGATGTACTGGAACAGCTCGCGCAGATCATAGTCCTTGCGCACGCGCACGCCCCAGAACGGCGGCGCTGGAATATTCGGAGCGTCGGTGACCACCGGGCTGCGCTCGGCAAATACGGGACCGGTCTCTTCGTCCACAGCCGCGGCTTTGGCGTATTCCTTCACCGTGCGCCCCTCGGCCAAACGCGTGTCGTGCGCGCCATTCGTGGTCGAAAGGTCCTCCATGATGTGCAGTCCGGCGAAGGCGTCGTCGGCATAGAAGACACCGTTGGCGTACTCGCGCCGCAGATCGTCCTCGACATATTTGCGCGTGAGGGCCGCGCCGCCGCAGATCACAGGGAAGTCGAGCTTCTGGCGTTCCAGATCCTGAATCACGTACTTCATTTCCAGTGTGGACTTCACCAGCAGCCCGCTCAGCCCGATGGCGTCTGCCTTATGCTCTTGCGCGGCGCGGATGATCGTGTCTCCGGGTTGCTTGATGCCGAGATTGATGACCTTGAATCCGTTGTTCGACAGAATAATGTCGACGAGATTTTTTCCGATGTCGTGCACGTCGCCCTTCACGGTCGCGAGCACAATGGTGCCTTTCTGGGATCCGGTCTTCTTCTCCATCTTGGGCTCGAGATAGGCCACGGCCTGCTTCATCACTCCGGCTGAATCGAGCACCGAGGGCAACTGCATCTTGCGGGCTCCGAAAAGGTCGCCGACGGTCTTCATGCCATCAAGCAAGACAGTGTTAATTAACTCTAAGGGTGAGTAGGTTGCAAGCGCATCTTCAAGCAACACTTCAAGAGACTTTTTGCTCGCCCCCTCGCCCACCGATTTCTCGCCGTTGATGATGGCGAACTTCAGCTTGTCCTCGACTGAGAGGGTGTTAACGTGAGCCGTGGTCGAGGCCGCGGGCTTGCCTTTCATGCCGGCAAAGTGCGCCATGTATTTTTGCAGAGGATCCCCGTCGGAATTGGCGTCGCGGTGAATGAGCTTACGCGCGAGTTCCACTTCTTCCTGCGGGATCTTGTAGAGCGGATAAATCTTGGTGTAGTTGACGATGGCCATGTCGAGGCCATGGTCCACGGCCTCGTGCATAAACACGGAATTCAGCACGCGACGCGGGTAAGCGTCGAGGCCGAACGAAATATTGCTCACCCCCAGGATCGTCTTCACCGACGGCAGCTCTTTCTTGATGCGCTCGACCGCTTTCAGCGTTTCCATTCCGGCGGTCCGGTATTCTTCCTGCCCGGTCGAGATGGGCAGGGTCAGCGCGTCGAAAATCAAGTCAGTGCCATCAAGGCCATACTTTTTTGTTGCGAGGTCGTAGATGCGGTGCGCGATCGCGACCTTTTTGTCGGCCGTGAGCGCCATGCCGTCTTCATCGATGGTCAGCGCGATTACGGCGGCGCCGTAGCGCTTGGCCATGGGCAGGACTTTCGACGTGCGCTTCTCGCCGTCTTCAAGATTGATCGAATTGATGATGGCGCGGCCTGGGATGCGCTTCAGCGCTTCTTCGACCACATCGGCTTCGGTCGAGTCGACGAGGATCGGCGCAGGGACGCGCGTGGCAATCCGTTCGAGAATCGAAGTGATGTATCCCTTCTCGTCCTCGCCTACGATGGCGCAGCACAGATCCAGCATGTGCGATCCCTCATTCACCAGGCGCTTGGCGAGCGCGAGAATGTCGTCATATTTCTTGCCCTGCACGAGCTTTCGGAAATGCTCGACGCGGGTAGTCGTATTCATTTCCTCTGCGACGATGAGCGGCTTGGGTTCGAGATCGAGAGGAACGCTGCTATAGGCGCTCGAGGCGGCGCCCACGCGCTTTACGTCACGCTTGGCGGGCTCCACGCCGGAGACCGCGTCCACCACGGCTTTCAGGTGCTCCGGAGTGGTGCCGCAGCAGCCTCCGACAATGCGGACTCCGTAGTCTTTGACGAAGTGCAGGTGGTACTCGGCAAGTTCCTGCGGCGACAGTTTGTAAACCGCGTGACCGCCGACGTTCTGCGGCAGCCCGGCATTGGGCAGCACCGAGACTTCTTTGGTCGAGTTGAGCGCGAGGTAGCGGACCGCATCGTTCATCTCCTTCGGTCCGGTAGCGCAATTCAGGCCGATCGCGTCCACATCGAACGGTTCCAGCGCGGTCAGGGCTGCGCCGATCTCCGTCCCTAAAAGCATCGTGCCCGATTCTTGCAGTGTGACCTGAACGGCTACGGGCAGTTTCCTGCCCGCTTTCCGCATGGCTTCGAGTACGCCGATGGTCGCAATCTTGGCTTGCAGTAGATCTTGCGCTGTCTCGATGAGGAGAACATCAACACCTCCTTCGATCAAAGCGACAGCCTGTTCTTCGTAAGCCGCCACCATGGCCTCAAAGCCGATATGCCCAAGTGAAGGCAGCTTCGTCGTAGGCCCTAGCGAGCCGGCCACAAATCGGGGCTTGTCTTTAGTGGAGAACTGCTGCGCGACTTCTTTCGCGAGTTGTGCGGCCTTCACATTGATTTCGTGCACGCGGTCGCGAAGGTCGAATTCTCCGAGGACAATCGAAGAGCCGCCGAACGTGTCGGTCTCCACGATGTCGCAGCCCACGCGGAAGAAGTCCGCGTGAATGTCGCGAATGATGTCGGGACGGCTGAGTACCAGGACTTCGCTGCAGTTTTCCTTGCACCAATAGTCATCCAGAGTCGGATTCCGCTTCTGGATGTTGGTGCCCATGGCTCCGTCGTAGACCACAACGCGCTCGCGTACGGCTTGTAAAAAATCAGACATTAAAGCTTCTTGCTCCTAAGCCCCAGCTCAAATCCTAATGGTTGATCCGCGTTCATCCGTGAAATCCGTGGCGATAATCTTTAGTGCCACATGCACGAACGCCGGTCGCAATGGACCGGCGTGAGGTCATACTGGAAATCTAAAGCTCAGCTTCCGGGCACCATTTCCGTTGGTGCTCCCCCATTCACGTCGGCCTGATTGAAAACGATGTTGGCGCCCATGTGTGCTGGCCGGGGGGCCAGCATCTGCTCCTTACGCATCACGAGATTGGTGGCGTTGAAGCTCGCCAGCTCAAATCCGTGACCGTGCGTGATCGCGTCCGTAGGACACGCCTCTACGCAGTATCCGCAAAAAATGCAGCGGTTATAGTCAATGTTGTAAACCTTGGCATAGCGCTCGGCGCCACTGACACGGTTCTGCGCGGTATTCTCAGCGGCTTCAATATAAATGCAGTTCGAAGGGCAAGCTGCCGCGCACAGGAAGCAGGCGACACATTTTTCCAACCCGTTTTCATCGCGTTGCAGCACGTGCGCGCCGCGGAAGCGGGCTTCGATGCGCGCGCCCCGCAGGGGATCCTTGCCGTCGGGATAATTTTCGACGGTCGTAGGCTGGAACATCTCCATGAAGGTGGTGCTCATGCCCTTGGCGATGGCAGCGATATTTTTCAGAACCGGCATGCGTATTCAGTATACCGAAAGAAACTCTACATCGTCCGCTGCCAGCGCGGCTAGCAGGCGGCATTGAGCAGCGTTTATTTGCTGGGAGCAGCGGTTTTAGAGGGGCTAGCCGGGCTTGCGTGCTCGGGCAGGGCGGAGGCGGCGCTCTCCAGCCATGCCGTGTACCAGAGATCGAGCAGCATCTGCGATCCCGCAGCCAGGCGGCGCGTGGTGAAGTCGAAAGCGGCCGGCGATCCCTTTCCCGTGAAGCCGCCAGCCTTCTCGAGAGAATAGACATTTTCCACTAGCGTATTCGAGTTTCTCAGGTAGGCGACGTAGCTCGCGAAAGGATCGTCGAGGCGCTGGGGAGTTTTCACCAGTCCTGCAAAATCTTTGGCCTTGATGTTCTCGGCCACATACGTGCTTTCGAACAGGCCGTGAATATGGTGCTCAGTGGTGTAGCCGTTAGGATTGGGGCCGACCCAGCCGTTGTATTGAATGGTGGTGTGCAGCGGTTGCGATCCGTCGGCTACATAATGCCCAAGCCAGCCGGCGTAGAAAATGATTGCCTGTTGCACCGCTGCCGTGGGCTGGTGGGCAACGCGCAGCTGGCGGTATTCGCGAAATGCGGCCTTGAGGCGGCCGTAGACCTCCATGGTGATGTACGGCTGCAGGCCGACGCGCTCGGGAAGGTACTCGTCCGGATGGTCGGTGGTCGCGGCGCGTTTCTCGTAAAGCTTGCGATAGAACTCGTAGCGCCCCGGCGGCAGGGGATCGAGCCACGCGACGCGTTCGAGGTCGATGAAATGATCGGGCTCCTGCGCATTCTTAAGGGCGAACTCCGAGGGACTGCGCCAGCGATCAGGCTCGGGTGCGAGGTAAGCGATTTCGGCAATGGCGCCCGCGCTCCGCAAAAACAGCGGCATGCTCGCCGGAATTTTCTGCGCGGCCACGCGGTTAACGTAGGTGTGGCCTTCATTGCCCCATGCCGAAGCGAAATCGGAGTGAAGAAAAACCAACATCATCAGCATCAAGGTGATGACGGCTCGCGACGAATTGCAGACTCTCATGTCCCTCCGAACTTGGCTCGCTTATCGGAGTTAGAAGGCTAGGTGCAGACTCAACTGCAGGAAACGCGGGCTGCCAATCGTGTGCTGGATAATGCCCAAGCTGCCTTCCGGGGGAATCGACGGCGGACCTACGAAACTTGGAAAGAAGGTCACGTTGTTGTTCGGAGTGTCGAAATCGGGATGGTTGAAAATATTGAACGCATCGGCTTCAAACCTGAGCTGGAAGCGCTCTTTGATCTGGAACTGCTTGGCCAGGCTCATGTCGAAGCGCACTTGGAATGGGCCTCGAAAGGTGTTCCGGCCTGTATTTCCATAAAGAGACTCAAAGAGATCGCACCCGCTGCTATCGCAGGGGGGAACGCCGTTGGTCCCGGGAGCGACGAATTGGGGCGCGAAATCAGCGGAATTGAGCTTACAAATTTTCGTGGATAATCCCGCGCAATTCGCGCCAGGATGTGCTGCCTCGGCGGCAGTCACGCCCGGTACCAGCGGCACAATGGGGTTTCCAATAAAGTTAAAGGTGCCGAGGTACAGGCTCGCAACCGAGCCCGAAAAATCGTAGACGCTGTAGGGCTGCCCGCTTTGCGCCACCGTCTGGCCCCCTATGGTCCAGCCGTTGGCCACGTAGCTCCATGCTCCACTATCCACGACTTTCGGAATCGTATAGCTGTAGTTGATCAGCAAAACGTGGGTCTGATCGAAATCCGAGGAGGCATAGTTTGCCCGGGGAGTGAGCGGATTATTCCCGGTGAAAAACAGCCCCAACCCGCTCTGCTCGTCCAGCGAATGAGACCAGGTGTAAGACGAGGTGAATTGCAGACCGTTGGACAGGCGCTTGTGGACCTGGAGCTGCAATGCATCAAAGTTCGATATGCCCTCCGCCTTGTACAACACCGAGTTCATGTCATAGCCCGGATAAGGTACGCGGATCGGCGCATTCCCCGAGAATTCGTTCGTGAACACCGGCTCATTATCCAGGTACAGCGGAGTGGTACCTCCGTAGGAAGTGGTCTGCCCGTTCACCACATTCGACGATGTGGCGATTAGAGGTTGGTTGAAGGGGATGGGCAGCACCAAATGGGTACCGTGATTGCCCACGTAACCGGCCTCGAACATCCAGTTGTTGGAGGCTTGGTATTGAAAGTCGAGCGTCCAATTCTGCGTATAAGGCAGTTTGTTGGAGATATCGTAGCCGCCAAAAAGGAACGGACCAAAAAGATTGCCGGTGGGCCAGCATCCCGGGAAACCGCACGCAGTCTGCTGGAGATTCGGCAGGTAGGAGAGGAAGGCTGCTCCCGTTGGGGGCGGTGGTGGCGGCAGAGTCGTGCCGAACGGCTGATCGAGTGTCGCACCCTGCGCGATGGAAATCGGTTGGACGAATGGAGGTGCCAGCGTCACGCCGAATGGCCCGTTAAATCCAGATCCCGCGCTCGGGGACAAGTAGCTGAATAGCTCGCCGCGATCGAAGTACATACCATACCCGGCGCGCACCGTCAGCTTCGACATGGGAGACCACGCGATTCCAATGCGGGGCGCAAAACCCCACTGATGGTTTTTCATCAGCGAATTGCTGGCTCCTGGCGAGGCCCCACCCTTGTTATTCCCCGCGATCACCAGACCAGAGCTCGTAATCGCGTCGGTGCCTGAGTCGCAAGCGCCACCGTTGTAGAAAGTTAAAGCCGGATCTGCTGGAGCTCCGCCGACGGTGCATTGCACGTAACTGTATTTCGAAGGATCAAAACCTGTAAGCTTGCCGTATTTTTCTGAGAGCGGCCCGTCGATATCCCAACGTAACCCTGCGGTTATCGTGAGATTCTTCCTCATCTTGAAGTTGTCGCTAATGTAAGTGCCAAGAGTATTGGACCGATAGTAGCGACTAGCCGAACCAACGAACGCATCGCCCCCATGTAAGTTTCCTTCCACCAAATCGAGGAAGGTCTGGATATCAAGCGTATCGGTATTGGTGTTATTGTTGATGATATTGAGCTGTGTGTGGTCCCAGGTTGTACCTACACTGACGATATGCTTTCCTTTCACCCAACTCGCGGAGGTCCCATATTCCCATTGATTCTGGAACATGCCACCGTCGCCAAAGCTGGTGCTGGGCCCAAACTCTAAGCCGCCATTGATCGTCGGGTCTGACGCTTCGATTGTTATGTCAGGAAAATTCGCCGAGCCGGGCAGGCTAATTCCTACCGACCCTGCTGTAAATGCTTTGGTTGTCTTTGCATAAGCTCGCAGGCGGGTGAACCCCACATGTTGCTCCCATGTGAGGTTGGGGGAGAGCACGACGGAGTTCGATAGAGAGAATACATGGCTCCCGGCGGAAAGCTGTTGGGCAAATCCGAGCAGCGAACCGACCGCGCCAAAAGGATTGCTGGTCGGGTTGCTCTGAATGTAATACTTCGCGGACAAGCGGTCCTTCGAGCTTAAGACATAATCGATGCCGGCGATTCCCTGGTTCACGTGAGCTTGCGTATTGAAGCCTTGTACGATGGCATCGTAGCCCAGCGTGACGGCCTGCGCCGAAGTGTACTGCGCGCTAGGTATCAGGTACTGCCCATTGGGAAGTTTGGCGTTCAGGAGCTGCGAGGCAGCGCTATTGATCTGGCTTGCGGTGATAGTGGTGCCGTAGGTCGCCTGAATCATGTTAATGATGCCCTGCGTACTGCGGTCATCAGTCAAACCCAGAGGCACGGTCACATCTTTGGTGGAAGCCTGCGCATCGGCAATGCGCACTCCCTGATAGGACCCAAAGAAAAACAACTTGTCTTTGATAATCGGTCCGCCGATTGTCCCGCCAAAGGCATTCCGATTCAGGAAAGGACGAGGAAGGAAAGGCTTATTGGTGACAGGGTTGATGCCGGCAGCATTGTAGAAGTACGGTGTGGCATTCATATCGCTGTTCTGCCACTGCTCCCATAGCGAACCGTGCACCGCATTCGTACCAGATTTGGTCAGGACGCTGATGTGCGCGCCGCTGTTGTTGCCCTGTGTGGCGTCGTACTGCGAGGAATTAACAGCGATCTCCTGAATGGCATCCGGGGGCGGAGTAGGAAGAGCCTGGCCAATCGCGCTATACACGGACGTGCTGGTTTGGATGGTGCCACCCGCGCCGAAGTTCTCACCGGTGTTGAGCACAAAGCGGTTCTCGCCTACCTGGCTGGTGGAATTGCCGTTAAAGATGTTGTTGGTGCTGATACCGTTCAAGGAAAAGCTATTGCTGGTGTCCCGGTTTCCGTTTGCGAAGATGGCCTGATTGCCAAGGCCTGTGTTGGCGCCACCGCCACCGAGGAAGTCCGCATGGACGCCAGGGCTGAGAATTGCCAGTTGCGTAAAGCTGCCGGTACCTAGCGGGGTCGTTTCGATGGTATTGGTATCGACCACATAGCCGATCGTGGTGTCCACCTGGTTCATCAACGGCACGGCATTCACTTCCACCGTGGCATTGATTGAGCCCACCACCAGAGTTGTATCCACCGTTGTCGTACGGTTACCTGACACGAGGATTTTCGTGTGGGTTTCCGTTTTGAAGCCGTCTTTCGTGATGGTGACCCTATAAGTTCCGGCGGGAAGATCCGGAATCACGAAACCGCCGTTTGCTTTGGTCCGAGCCGCAACTTCGAGATTGGTCGCGATGTTGACCGCTTTCACATTAGCATCGGATACAACTGCTCCGGACGGATCAGTCACCGTGCCGGTGATGGCGCCCAAAGTTTGCTGGGCAGAGGCAAACTGGGTTAGGAGCGCGAGAACTAAAATAACTAAAAAAAGGGCGCGCGAGAACTTTGAAGGAGACGCCAAAACAGCGATCACAGGCGTATGCACAGTAGAACCTCCGGTAATTGGGAAGCCGTTATAGCAAAATGACTTGGCGGGATTCAAGCCAGTTCGGTGTAAAAGACGATCAATATTGCATGAATTTTTCTTCAGGTTCGTAGCCAGCAACATCGCGAGATGAGAGCGTGGAGGGAAGACTACGAAGTGAGCTGGCGTTCGGGCAATGCGGGGAGCGTTATTCTGTGATCATGAGTCCCGAAGCGGCAGACAAATTGCGCGTTGGCTTGTGCGCGACTTGCCGCTTTATGCGCACGATGGAGTCGGATCGGGGATCGACTTTCTACTTGTGCCAGCTCTCGGCAACGGATCCCCATTTTCCGAAATACCCGCGGCTGCCTGTGCTGCGCTGCTCGGGATACCAGACGTTGCGAGACGATCAAAAAGATTCAACCTAGTAATCCCGCGCTATGTCCGGCAAGTTACAAAGCCATGCCTTTTATCACGCGTGATCGGTGTCACTGCGTTACAAGAATGATTTGTGCAGGATGATTCCATAGTTGCAGGAGGAAGTCATCATGCTGCTGAAAACGGTTGGGGCGGTGGTCATCTTCTTATTCGTGGTTTGAGCCATCGCTGTGCTCCAGGCTTGGAGCAAAAGTTCATTTTCTTCTCGAATGACGGGACTGATGTTTATGGCGGCGTTTGGCCTTGCCGCGGTTTGGGGCATCAGAACGCTGTTCGGCATCGGGCACTGAGGAGCGATATGCCGAATGCGTTCGCGGGGCAAAGCACACCGCCTACTGAAGCTGAGGTTGCAATCGCTTTGGGTAAGAGCCAGAGTTTATGGCAGGAACTGGTGTCGGACCTGAAGCGCGACCTCGGCCTTGCCGAGCAGTGGGGCAGTTCGTCGATCAAAGCGGGCTGGTCGCTCCGACTGCAAAGCAAAAAGCGCAATATCGTCTACTTGGCGCCGGGGAAGGGCAGTTTCCTGGCGTCGTTTGCATTGGGGGATAAGGCGATTGCGGCAGCGCGGAAGAGCAAGCTCCCGCCCCGAGTGCTAAAGATCATCGCGGAGGCCAAACGCTACGCGGAGGGAACAGCGGTTCGCATCGAAGTGCAGAAAACTGAAGATGTGGACGCGGTAAAGATATTGGCGAAGATCAAACTGGAAAACTAGATTCGTCAACCAAGCCCCAATTCCTTCGCGAGCGCCTTCCACTTGCTCTCGACCAGAGCCTTCGTCTTTGCATCCATAACGATCTCGTCGGGCCAGGGGCGCGTGAAACCCTCGCTGGCCCACTTGCGTGTAGCGTCGATGCCCATCTTCGATCCGAAATTCGGCAGCCGGCTGGCATGATCGAGCGAATCGACGGGCCCTAGCGTGAACTGAATATCGCGCTCCGGATCGATGTGGTTCAAGACCTTCAGCGTCACGTCGGCGAGATCCTGCACGTCGACATCTTCGTCTACCACTACGATGCATTTCGTGAACATCGCCTGCCCCAGCGACCAGATAGCATTCATCACCTTACGAGCCTGGCCGGGATACGACTTCTTGATCGAGACAATCATCAGGTTATGAAAGATGCCCTCAATTGGCAGGTTGACGTCAACCAGTTCCGGGATGGTGAGCTTCATCATTGGCAGGAAGATGCGCTCGACCGCCTTGCCCATGTACGCGTCTTCCTGCGGAGGCTTGCCGACGATGGTCGTGGCATAGATGGGATCTTTGCGATGTGTGATGCAACTCAGGTGAAAGACGGGATAGAGATCTTCCAGCGAGTAGAAGCCGGTGTGATCGCCGAAGGGACCTTCGCTGCGGAGTTCGTCGAGGTGAACGTGGCCTTCGAGAACGATTTCGCTGCTGGCGGGAACTTCGAGATCCACCGTCTCGCACTTGACCAGATCGACGGGGCCGCCGCGCAGGAAGCCGGCTATCAGGTATTCCTCGATCTCGGGCGGAGCGGGAACGATGGCGGAAAAGGTTACGGCCGGGTCGGTGCCGATGGCCACGGCCACTTCCATCTTGCCGGAAGGGCGTTCGCCTTCCGCTAAAACGCTGCCTCCAGAGCTTCGCGCCATGATGTCGACCGCCGCAGATTTTCCTTCTGCCGTAGCGCGCATGCGCTCGCGCGCATGCTCCGCGGCAACTTTCTGACGCTGCCAGTGCATGCCCGTGGTGTGTTCGTCATAGACCTGCATGCGGTACATGCCGACATTCCGCTTGCCCGATCGCGGATCGCGAGTGACCACGCAGGGCAGCGTAATGAATCGCCCCGCATCTTTCGGCCAGCATTGCAGGATGGGGAAGTCGAGCAGCGAAAAGTTATCGCGCTGGATGACTTCCTTGCACGGACCGGTGGGCACGGTGCGGGGAAAGAATTTTCCGGCTTCGGTCAATAGCGGCAGCATCTTCAGCTTGTCGAGAAACCCTTGCGGCGACTTCATGTCCATGAACATGCGCATGCGCGCGCCGATTTCGTCGTAGGAATTCACGCCGACCGCCATCTTCATGCGGGCTTCGGAACCGAATTGATTGATCAGAAGCTGCGCGCCGGGATGGCCTTTGATGTTCTGAAACAGGAGTGCGGGGCCTCCGGGCCGGACAGCCGAGGGCGGCTGTCCTCCCATGTGCATTTTCGAGACGCGGTCTGTGATTTCGGTAATCTCGAGAATGGGATCGGCTTCGGTCTGAATGCGCTCGAGTTCGCCGGCGCGTTCGAGGGCAGCGATCCACTGGCGGAGGTCGTCGAAGGGCAAAGGTTTCCTCTCTCGTGACCGAAGATTATACGGGATTAGCTGGGAACTTCACGGCCACGGATTAACGCGGATTATTCTTGGTTTATTTTCTTTGCTCCAGCTTTACGCTCGCCGTGACCGGTTGCCCATCGCGCAGAACTTTCACGTCCACGACGTCTCCTACCTTGCTGCGGCGCAGGGCGTCGGTGAAATCGTAGAGATTCTTAATGGGCTTGTCGCCGAACTGGATGAGAACGTCTCCCGCCCTCAGCCCGGCTTTGGCTGCGGGGGAATTGGGCTTCACGTCGGAGAACTTTACGCCATTCTCAGTCTGGCCGAAGTCGGGGATCGAGCCAAAATATGGACCGTACCCTCCGCCTCCACCACCGGCCGGAGGCTTATCTTCCGCGACAACTTGGAAGGCGGGCTGCTGCTGCGCGTTCGCCAGTTGCAGCGTAACGCTCTCGACCATGTCGAGCAGGCGGGCCGCCGACGGAGCATTGATCTTGTCCCAGGTGTCCGACGGCTTGTGATAGTCGGAGTGCAGTCCGGAAAAGAAAAACAGCACCGGGATTTTCTTCGTCACAAACGAAGTGTGGTCGCTCGAAGAATATCCGCCCGCAGAGTATTCGATTTTGAAGGGCTCATCTTTCTGAGCCTGCTCGAGCACAGCTTTGAAGGTGGATCCTGTACCTACTCCGCCGATGTAGATTTTGTCGTCCCGAATGCGGCCGATCATGTCCATATTGATCATGGCGATCGCTTTGGCGAGAGGCCGCGTGGGCTCCTTGACCCACTCCGCGGAGCCAAGCAGGCCGAGCTCTTCTCCCGCGAAGTTCATGAATAAGATGCTGCGCTGGAGCTGCCCCCGCTGAGGAGCGAGCAGGCGCGCTAATTCGAGAACGCCCGCGGTGCCGCTGGCATTGTCGTCGGCGCCGGGATGAATTTGTCCAATCTGCGAGGGGGCGAGCGAATCGAAGTTGCCGTGGCCGAGATGATCGTAATGCGCACCCACGATTACATATTCGTCGGTCTTGCCCGGCAGCCAGGCCAGAACATTGTTGACCGTAGCCCGCGTCGTCTCGATGTCAACCTGTATCAAAGCGTGAAGACTGTCAGGGAAGTCGAACGACGCAGGCTGCGTGCTCGAGTTGATCTGCTCCTGAACGTCTTTCAAAGATTTTCCCGCGGCCTGGAACCACGACTCGGCGGTTGCGTTCTTCACCTGCACAAAGATGACGCCAATATTTTCCGGCCCGCTCACGCTGCCGAATCGAGTCAGCAGATCTTCTTCGCCGTCGCCCAGTTTGCCATTGAGCACGATCACGGCACGCGCACCGTGATTCCGAGCATTGATTGCCTTGGTGACGAGCTGCGCGTGTGAGGTTAGCCCGTGATGGCCGCTCTTTTCTGCAAATCCCGAGGGCTCGTAGCGCAGCAAGACGACGAATTTATTTTTTACGTCGAGCCCGGCGTAGTCGTCATAGTGAAATTCGGGCGCGGTGATCCCGTATCCCGCAAAGGCCAGTGACGTACCGCCCTGCCCAGAAGCAGAGAAGCTGAAGGGGACAAAGTCTTCGTTGATCTTCAGGTCCTTTTTCGTGTCGCCCTGCTGTGTGCTGAAGCGGTTGTCCGATTTCAACCGCGCCCCGGTGATCACCGTAAACGGCTGCGCGTACCCGTTCACTCCTGCGGGTTGAAGATGAAGCGCCTTATACCGTTTCTCGATCAAATGTTCAGCCAGCACCAGACCGTTCGTCCCGTCACCCCGGCCTTCCATTTCGGGCGACGCGAGCATCTTCACGTCACTGAGATAGCGTGTAGGATCGGCCTGCGGCGCAGTGGTTGACGCCGCGGTGAGGAGCGCGGCAAGAGCGCTAGCTAAAAAGACACGCTGTAGCTTTATACGATTCAGCATAATGATTCCCAAGCGAACGGAGAATCGTAGGAGCCGCACACGAGAGCTGTCAACGAGAATGAAGGTAGCGCCGGCGTCTCGCCGGCTGTCGCGAGGGCATCCTGCCCTCGCTGTCTGAGGTGACGAGAAGTTTGTAGGAGTTACGCGACCAATTGCAGCACAGTCTGTTCGACTTCTTTCCAGGCCGCGGAGCGCGGATCGATCAGGTCGAAGTGATCCGCGCCGCGAATCTGCAGCAGGTTCGCGTCTTCCTTCTTTTCCCCCGAACGCTTCTGTTTGGCCGACACATAGTCCCGACTGAACTCGGGAGGGACTACTTCATCCGCCTCGCCGTGGATCAGGAACTGTCGCGCGTGCGGAATCGAGAGCTGCATGGGATCGGCTTCGCGGTAGTGATCGGGCACATCGCGTGGCGTGCCGCGCAGGAATTCCACCACCGCATCATTGCTCAGGTGAAGTTTGTAAGCGCGTTCCAGATCCACGACTCCCGCTAGCGAGACCACGCGGGTGACGTTCGCCTCATGCGCTGCGAGGCAGAGAGCGAGTTGGGCGCCGGCGGAATGTCCCATGACGACAATCTTTCCGGGGTCTAAATTGTGGGCCGGAGCATGCTGAACCAGGAACTGGTAGGCAGACCGGACGTCGGCAAAGGTGCCGGGCCAGGCGCCGCCATCGTCGCCCACTCGCCGATACTCGAGGTTGGCGGTCGCCACACCCTTTGCCGCCAACGCTGCGCACAAATGCCCCGCATGATCCAACTTGTATTTCGCGCGCCAGTAGCCGCCATGAATGTTGATCACAAGTGGCCACTTGCCTTTTTCTTTTGAAGTGGGCGAGCGAAGATCCAAAAACTGATTTGCATCTGAGCCGTAAGAAAGCCGCGCATCGGCTGCAGGCGCTGGCCGAGAAAGGATGTCCTCAGACATTATTTTCTGATTCTACTCGCCAGCTTTGAAACCACGGAGGACACAGGGGTAGACCAGGCGCCTCACCCTGTGCTCCCTGTGCCAGGTCCAGGGATTTATTCGTAGCGCAAGGCTTCGATGGGATCGAGATTGGCGGCGCGCATGGCTGGAACCATGCCGCTGATGACGCCGACGATTGCCAAGATCGTCGTCGCAACCAGGACAATGATTGGGGAGACGACCAGACGAATGTCTCCCGCCTCGGCATACTTGGCCGTTGCGCTGTACAGGGTCAAGCGGCCAACCGACAGAGATACGATGTACGACAGCAGGATGCCCAGCACCCCGCCGATGGCGGTGATGACCATGGCTTCAGCCAGAAATTGAACCAGGATATCCCGGCGTCGCGCGCCCAGAGCTTTCTCCACTCCAATTTCGCGAGTGCGTTGCGTCACTGACACCAGCATGATGTTCATCAGGCCGATTCCGCCGATGCTCAGCGTGACCGTACCGATGATCCCCAGGAGAATTTTCAGCATCGCCGTCATGATGCCGAACTGCGAGAGTTGCTTCTGGGCGTCGAAGACGAATACAGCGCGGGGATCGTCGGGCTTGAAGTTGTGGGCCAGGGCGAGGCTCTCTTTGATCGACTTCGCCATCTTTTCATGGTCCAGGCCCGACGAATCGAGCCACATCCCATCCAGGTAGTGCGTGTCTTTGATTACATCCATCGAATTGAATGGAATGTAGACGACACGATTGATGTCGTTGTCTCCCTCTTGCATCCTTGGCTTCAGCACGCCCACGACCTGAAAGGTAACTCCATCGACGCGGATGCTTTCGCCCACTGCATTCATTCCAGAGAACAGCCGGTCGCGCGCTTCGGAACTGAGCACGGCGTACAGGCCGTGCTGCTGGTTATCGGCGTCGTTGATGAAGCGTCCTTGTGCGACATCGAGATTCCAGATCTCCTGCATGGCCGGATCGATGCCGTCGGCAGGAAAGGTGAATGAACGGTTGTTGTTCTGGACGGTGGAGTCCTTTGAAGCCATACGGCCCACATTACGGCAGAGCGGGACGTTGTTGCGGAGCAATTCAATGTCGTCGTTGGTAAAGCGGACCAGCACACCGGCTTTATTGCCGCCCGCCTGCATGGAAGTGCGCCCGGGAAAGACACCGACCGCGGTTGCCCCAAAGCTGTGAAAAATGTTGGTAATGGCCTGGCCGAATCCATTGCCGTAAGCGAGAAGAAGAACGACGGTCGCGATGCCCCACGCCATCCCTGCCATGGTTAGCAGAGTGCGGCGCATGTCGTGGCGCATCGCGGCGACCGCTTGCTGCATAAGATCGCGATAAGCGGTGACAACCAGCGAAGGGCGGGCGCTCCGGGCACGAGGTGTGGACACCATATCCGCGGGCTCCGGGATCCTGTTCCCTCCGTCGAGGTCGAGCACTTCGCTTTGCAAATCGCCCATAGTTATTCCTTGCGCAGGGCCTCCACCGGTTCGAGCAACGCGGCGCGCCGCGCCGGATAGAGTCCGGCGGCGACTCCCGCAACGGTCAGCGAACTTACTGCCAATATCGCGGTCGATGCTACCAGCTTCGGCGGATCGAAGTTGCCCATATCCACACCCGACAGGGCATGCATAATGGCAGCAGCGCCTGCAATGCCAATGCTGCCGCTGAGCAGGGTCAGGAAAGCGCCTTCCACGAAAAACTGGAACATGATGCTGCCGTTGGTGGCTCCCACGGCCTTGCGCAGTCCGATTTCGCGCGTCCGGTCGGCGACCGCCACCAGCATGATGTTGATGATCCCGATCGCACCCAGCGCCAGCGTAACCAATCCCACGGCGCCGAGGAAGGTGTTCATGGCATCAAAAATCTTGCCGATCTGGTCGACGGTCTTGATGGTGTCCCACTCGTCAAAAGAGTCTGGACTATTCGGGTTGAAGCCGTGGTTGCGGGCGATTACGCGGTGGACCTCCTGCTTGGCCGTTTCGTGCAGCGCACGCGATTTCGGCTGGTAGTTGATGAACGAAATCACATCGGTGCCCTCGCCAACGTTGGTCGGCGGAAAGAACTCGTGCATCGTGCTGAAGGGCACATAGCTCTGCAGGTTCTGGTTCATGTTGTCGCCGTGACCGATGCGCTGGAGCGTGCCAATCACTTCGAAGCGAATGCCGTTAAGCAGAATTGTGCTGCCGACTGAAGGCCGCCCAAAAAAAAGCGTACGCCGGGTCTCATCGCCCAAGACAATGACGGGGCGCTTCTGGGCATCGTCCATATCGTTGAGCCAGCGGCCTTCATGGATCGGCAGGTATCGAATGCGATTGATGGACGCCGGAACGCCATTGATGCGGCCGCTGGACTGGTAAAAATCGCTGACCGCGCGGATATCGCTGCGTCCTATCACCGGCGCGGCCGCCGCAACGCTGCGACAGTCCCGCAAGATGTCCTGATAGTCGCGGTAGGTGAGGTAATACTGGCGCAGTGCCGTGAAACTGCCCTGCATGACAGGAGCGCGCCCCGACCAGATAAACAGCACATTTTCGCCGATCGAGTCGAACTGCTTCCGATTTCCAGCACGGAATCCCTCACCAACCCCGACCAGCAAGAGCAGGGAACCGACTCCCCAGGCAATCCCAAACATCGTCAGAAACGAGCGCAGCTTGTGAGCCCAGAGCGTGGTCAGAGTCTGGCCGAAGATGTCGAACAGGCGGCGCATTGGTTCATTATATGGGCTGCCGGCTCTGCGCCCCTGGACGGACTGCCTAGATGGCGAATATCCATCCTGGGACGAGAGTCGAAAGTTGCGCAAAATTTCGTTCCGAATCCCGCGCCTGTTGGGTATTCTCTAGCGGGATGATGACGCTTGCCCTGAGCGAACTGCTGGGCGCCACGGTCTATGACCCGTCAGGCGCAGTGGGACGGGTGCGCGAACTCTCCTTGGCTCCCGACCGCTCCCGCATTGCAGCGCTGATCGTGAAGACCAAGTCGGGCAACTGCGTGCTGCCGTTTGCAGCGGTTTCGAATATCAACGGCGGAGTTCGGGCTAGCACTGCAGCCGGCGAGTGGCAGGTCGCAAACGGCACGGAGGGACTTTTCCTGCTGGAGCGCGATCTGCTGGATCAGCAGGTCATTGACGTCAATGGACGCAAGGTCGTGCGCGTCAACGATGTAGATCTCGAACTCGACACGGGTAAAGAAAAAATCTTGCGCGTGCACGCCGTGGACGTAGGCGCGAGGGGCGCCATCCGCCGTCTGTTGCGGGGGGTTGCCCCGAAGAATGCCTTGCACGCACTTCTTGGCAGGATTCCGCCGCGCACCATTCCTTGGAACTTTGTGGATGTAATCGAGACGGATCCTGCGCGTCGGGTCAAGCTCAAGATTTCGCACGAAGGCCTGGCCAAACTCCATCCCGCCGACATCGCCGACATCGTGGAGGAACTGGCGCCTGACGAGCGCCAGGCCGTGTTCCAGACTCTGGACGAAGAAACGGCCGCCGAAGCGCTGGAGGAAGTCGATCCCAAGGTGCAGAAAGCTATTGTCGAATCGATGGATTCGGGCAAGGCCGCCGACATCGTCGAAGAGATGGATCCGGACGCGGCCGCCGACCTGCTGGCAGACCTGCCCGAGGATCGGACCGAGCAGATTCTGGTGCAGATGGAGCCGGAGGCTCAGCAGGATGTCGTCGAACTGCTGGAGCACAAGGAAGAAACGGCTGCGGGCCGGATGACTACCGAGTTCCTGGGACTTCCGGTGAATGCGACGGTGCAAAACGCGATCGATTCGCTGCGTGAGTTCGAAGGCGGCGTGGAGGTGGTAAGCACGATCTACTTGGTAGATTCTGAAGGAACGTTGGTCGCTGCCGTGCCGCTGGCCAGAATCGTATTGGCGGAGCTCTCCAGCCCCATGCTGTCGCTGGCCCAGGAACCGCTGGTGCTGGCCCACGAAGGCGCCAACGAGAATGAAGTGGCCGAATTGTTCGACAAGTACAACCTGCAGACCCTGCCTGTAGTGGACGAGCACAACCGGCTCACCGGAGTCATTACCTCCGACGACGTGATCAGCATGTTGCGGTCGAAGTTATAAAACGACGCGATCTACAGACTTCTGGCCCGGCACCTACGACCCAGCCCGCCAACGGTCACCAAGACCGCCATCCAAATTCCGATCTCTCACGCACTTTTCGTTTGGCCAGATTCGCTGCCTGCATTTATCCTGTGGCGTCGTTGCAACCGCAATCTGTTCCATTCTTATGTCTGCGATAAGTGCGCATGAGGTTCCTGAGACGTTGGAAAACCCGGATTCTACTGTTCTTCGCCGTGGTCGGCCCCGGATTTATTACGGCAAACGTCGACAATGATGCCGGCGGCATCCTGGTCTATTCCCAGGCCGGTGCGCAATTCGGACATCTTCTGCTCTGGACCATGATTCCGATTACGCTTTCGCTGATCGTGATCCAGGAGATGTGCGCCCGCATGGGTGCGGTAACCGGCAAGGGCTTGAGCGACCTGATCCGCGAAGAATTTGGTTTCCGCATCACGTTTTTCATGATGCTCGGCATTCTGGTCATCAACTTCGGCAACGTGGTGACCGAGTTCATCGGGATCGCAACCAGCCTCGAGTTGTTCGGACTCGCCCGTGTCTATACGGTGCCGGTGTGTGCCGTAATTGTCTGGCTGATTGTTGTAAAGGGGCAGTACAAGAGCGTGGAAAAGGTATTTCTGGCGGCCTCGTTCTTCTATGTGACGTACATTTTCGCCGGGATTCTGGCCCATCCCTATTGGAAGGATGCTACGATCTACACCTTCCGGCCCCCCAATGCTCACGCTTTTCGCGACCAGGCGTACCTGTTCATGGTGATCGGCGTCGTTGGCACCACCATCGCTCCCTGGATGCAGTTCTATCTGCAGTCGTCCATTGTCGAGAAAGGTGTGACCAGGCGAGGATATCGCGCTTCACGAATCGACGTGGTTACCGGGTGCGTCTTCACCGACGTGGTGGCATGGTTCATCATCGTGGCCTGCGCAGCTACTCTATATGTGCATGGCTTTCGCGACATTAAGTTCGCCGCAGATGCCGCTCAGGCTTTGAAGCCGCTGGCGGGCGACTACGCTTACATTCTTTTCGCCGTGGGACTGTTTAACGCTTCTCTGTTTGCAGCCTCGATTCTGCCGCTCTCCACCGCGTATACAGTCTGCGAAGGTCTAGGATTTGAATCGGGCGTGGGCCGGAAGTTCAGCGAGGCGCCCTTCTTCTACTGGCTCTACACGTTACTCATCCTTGCCGGGGGTGCGCTGGTGCTCATAATTCCGGCCGACCAGCTAATCAAGATTGTCCTTTGGTCGCAGGTGCTGAACGGGATCGTGCTCCCCTTCGTGTTGATCTTCATGCTGCTGCTGATCAACAAAAAGGAGCTTATGGGGGAGTACACGAACAGCAGGCTCTTCAATATCGTGGCGTGGGCAACCACGGTCATTGTGATTGGACTCTCCACCGCACTGATGTTGGCCTCGCTTACGGGGAAGGCTGGCGGCTGAGAACTACAGGAGCTTTCCCGCAGTCAGGTCTTTCACCAGCGTGAGATCCGCCTCTAAGAAGTCAAACTTCGCTAGATCCGCGGGCGCGGCCCACTGAATGTCGCGAAAGATGCGGTTTTCGAGTTCTCCCTTGAATTCCCGCACGACATAGAAGCGAAGCTCTACCATCCCGCCGTTCGGGTATTCGTGCTGGATGCGGGCGAGTTCATCGCCGACTGTAGCGATGATTCCAAGTTCTTCGTCCAGTTCGCGGCGGAGGGCATCGCGCGGCTGCTCTCCTTCTTCAATTTTTCCGCCGGGGAACTCCCACTTCAGCGGCATGGTCTGGTGCCGCGTGCGCTGGCACACCAGCAGCTTGCCATCTTTCACGATGAGGGCTGCGACCACGCGCTTCATGGCTGCGTGGGGCTCGCTGCCTGCAGCGCGCTGGCTACAGGATCGACACAACTGGTGAAGGTGAAGGCGAATGCGGCGACTCCGGTCGAACAGCGCAGTTCCAGTTCACGGGCGCCGAATTGGTGATTGTCTACCAGGAAATACATTCGCGCCGAGTCGACGACTACGAAGCTTTCTTCCCCCTTCAGCCCGGGGCGAAAGCGGGTATCGCGAGTTGCCTCTTTGCGGGTTAATGGTTTTCCATCTTGAAGAATCACAACTTCTGCGGAAGGGGCGTGGGGGCAAGCCATGACCAAGTTTACGGCGGAAGCTTCGTATTTCAAACGCAAACTGTGCGCGCCATTTTCGACCGCCTCAAAATACTCCGCGGTCGACGCCCACCGCCCGTCAGCATAGAAGAAATTTTCTTCCATCTCGCCAGCGAATGCGTAATCGGCAATCTGATCTTCTTTGAAGCCGCCCTCATTGCCGATACGTCCACGACGATTTCCGAGGTAGAGTTCTCCCGAGGCCCTATAGCAGACCGCGCCAGTGTGGTCTTCTTCGCGCATCGCTTCCATCAGCGAGGGCAACTGCATTGTGGGATCGATCTCGTGCAGCAATTCCTGAATCACTTGCTCGCACTCCGCGTAACCACCCTCGCCAAAGTGCCCGTATCTCAGGTAGCCCTCCTGATCGAGCAGATATTTTGTGGGCCAGTAGCGGTTAGCGAAAGACTTCCAGATTTCTCGATTGCTGTCGATCACGATGGGATAGGTCAGGCCGAACTCGCGAATGCCGCGCTCCACATTGGACTCATACTGAGCGAAAGTGAACTCCGGAGTGTGCACCCCGATGACGGTCAGGCCCTTGTCGCGATATCGTTCGTGCCAGGCCTGCACGTAAGGCAGCGTGCGGATACAGTTCACGCAAGTGTAGTCCCAGAAATCGACCAGCACGGCTCGACCGCGCAACTGCCGGAAGCTGAGTGGGTTGGAATTGAGCCACACGCGGCCGATCTCCGGGGCTCGCACCCTGCCTTTCTCAACTCTCATGTGGCCGAACTTTCCAGCTTCTTTCCTACCAGCATGGCGCAGTACTGTACGAGATCCTGGTGCTCGGAGCTGAAAGCCGCGGGAAAATGGCTGTCAATATCGAGTTCGCCGACGATTCGGTCGCGCACGAAAACCGGCACGACGATTTCCGACTTGGTTTCGAGCGAGCAAGCCAGGTAGCGCGGATCCTTGTGGACGTCGTCAACCACTACAGTTCTTCCGCTAGATGCCGCAGCCCCGCAAATGCCTTCATTCAATGGTATGCGGACGTGTGGCGTCATGGCCCCTTCGAATGCTCCCAGGACGAGTACCGGAGGCTGCGCACCTGGCTCCAGCATGTAAAAACCGACCCAGTTGTACTTCAGCACGCGGTCGTGGAGGAGTTTGACCATCCTGCGCATCAGATCTTGCGCTGTAGGCGCGGACTCGGCCAGTTGGTTAATTTCGGTGCGAACTTCTTCGATTCGCGTTGTAATTGCCATTTCTAAAATCTTAACTCAGTGCGCGGATTTCTACGCAATGGCAGCGGGAACCTCGGTAATCCGGCGAATGCCTTTCGTGCGCGGAAATAAATCCGGATGAATCGCCCACGCCAGGGCCTCGAGGCCCTGAACCAAGGTCGGCGCTGGAGTATTCAGGAATTCATCGCGGATGCAGAAAACACGGTCGGACACCGCTGCCGACATCTGCTGCCAGCTTCGGCCCGTGATGATCTTCTCCAGTGGTACTCGATCGCCTGCGCCGCACCAGGCTGCCACGAACACATCGGGATTTTCGTCCAGAACCTCTTCAGCGGAGATGGGTTTTCCTGGTTCCGCTATGGGAATTCCTCCTGCAGCTTCCACCAGCTCGGCGACCCATTTCTGCGAGGCGATGATGGGCTTGCCCCATTCTTCACAGAAAACCTTCGGGCGCTTTGCGCTGCCGACTCGCGCGCAGATCTCGTGAATTCGCCGCTGCATGCCACGAATCAGCTCCTCTGCGCGATCTGTTTCCCCGACTAGGCCAGCGATCATGGCGATGTCCGTGTAGATATCGGCGAGTGTTTTCGGCGCGAGTCCCAGAAAACGCGTGCCGGCTTTCAAAATCTCCACCACTGCTTTTTCCTGGTAGGGAACCGAGGCAATCACGAGATCCGGTTCCACGGCGATAATCTGCGAGGTGTCGGCGGTCCAGGAATCCGCGAGAATGGCGCGGGAATCGGCGACTGCCGGCACCACATCGGCGCAATATCGAGTGCAAGCCACCACGCGATCGAGCGCGCCCAGGGCTTCGAGAATCACGGTTGCACTCGGTTGCAAACACGCGATCCGGCGTGGTCCGTGGGCAGAAGACATACATGCATCTTAAGCGAAGGAAGAGTGGAGATTTGTCTTTACCTGCGATTTCGGCGGCAACCGCATCCCCGGCGTTTGCAATCTAAATCGAGTCCCTAAATAGACCTCTAAGGAACTACGGTGATCAGCAACATTCTGCAGAGCCGCAGTACGATCTTGCCGCTTATTTGCCTTGCTGTGTTAAGCGCTGGAGCTTTTGCGCGTCCGGCCGGCACGTCTCCTCAGGATGCGACCACTCCATCGACCACGTATACGCTGATCATAACCATAGCAGGCACCGGGGCCGGCACAGTGGTCAGTACGCCGGCAGGCATCAGTTGCAAGCCAACCTGTCAGGCTTCCTTTGCCGCGGGCACCAGCGTGGTAGTCACAGCCTCGGCGAGCAAAGGATCGTATTTTCAGGGATGGACCGGTGCTTGCAAAGGAAGCGCCGGCAAATGCACGGTCACAATGAACAGCAATCTTTCGGCCACGGCAACGTTCAACATCAACAAGACCGTATCGGTGCTCAATCACATTATTTTTCTGGCCCAGGAGAACCGCAGTCTCGACCACTACCTCGGCGAGCTGCGCCAGTATTGGAAAAATAACAGGTTCTCTGATCAGTCATTTGACGGACTGCCGCAGTTCAATCCAACTTCGGGGATCGCTCCGCTCTACGGTCCTCCGCCGACCAATCCGGGATGCGACCCCGCCTATCCGCCGCCTGCCGACTGCACCGAGGATAGCGCCAGTCCGAATGTGACGTCGTATCACCTGATCACGCAGTGCATCGAGAACCCCAGCCCCTCATGGAACGAGAGCCATCAGGACTGGAATTTGACCGAGCCGATTTCGACCACCCCTCTGCTGAACGGGTATGTGTATACGGGCGCGCACGACGCTCGTAATAACAATCCGGCGTTCTATGACACCAACGGCATTCGCGTGATGGGCTATTACGAAGATACGGACCTGAACTACTACTACTACATGGCCTCGCAGTTTGCGACTTCGGACCGCTGGTTTTCACCAGTAATGACGCGGACGCAACCGAACCGGGATTATTTGCTCGCCGCCACCTCGCAGGGTTACGTGTATCCGATAGGAACCGATAGCGGCGATCAGAACCTGCTGACCGCGACTACGATCTTTCAGGAACTGCAGAATGCCGGCATAAGTTGGAAGATTTACGTGAACCCCGCGTCCTCGTCGTGCGCCTCGAACCCGACACCGCAGTGCCTGCTGACGATCAGTTACATTCAGAACTTCGAGTGGGGACAGACCATTCCTCAGAACTATCCGAACAACCTGGTTCCCATCTCGCAATACTTCACCGATGTGCAGAACGGTACGTTGCCGCAAGTTGCGATGATCGAACCGGCCTACAATGCCGGTCTCGACGAGCATGGGTCCGATTCGGATCAGTATCCGGTCGACATTCAACTCGGAGCGCAGTACGTGGAATCTCTGATCAACCCACTGATGACCAGCGTTTCCTGGAAAGACTCGGCGTTCATCCTGACCTACGATGAAGCCGGAGGAATTTACGATCACGTACCGGCTCAGCCGGCAGTCAGTCCGGATGGCATCAAACCTGTCGACCTGGAACCGAGCGACATCTGCACCGGCAACACTGGGCCAAATTGCGATTTCGTTTACACCGGATACCGGGTGCCGCTCATCGTGATCTCGCCGTACTCCAAGAAGCACTACGTGAACCACAATGTTGCCGACTACACCGCGATTTTGAAGTTGATTGAAACGCGATTCAACCTGGCCGCGCTCACGAAGCGGGACGCCGCGCAGATCAACATGACGCAGTTCTTCAACTTCAATTTCCCGCCCTGGATGACCCCGCCGAATCCGCCCGCGCAAAGTACGAGCGGGCCGTGCTATTTGAATACGTTGCCGTGAGGTTTGCCGGCGAAGGGCTCAATAAGATTAAGGGCTGCCGAGAGCGCATCGAGCGCCAATTGAGCGGCATGAGCGGAGGCCGGTGGCAGGCCTCCTACCGTGGCTACGAGATCTACGCGCCGCAGTTTTCGAGCCTCAGCGAGTGTACTTCCATAAACTAAGTCGGCAAGCGCAGACCCGCAGGCCATCGCGGGAACGCAGCCTTTGGCCTTGAAGGCAATCCGTTCAATTCGTCCATTCTGCACTTTCAGACTAAGCCGGATTACATCTCCGCAGACCGGGTTCTCGATCTCAGCGCTCGCGTCCGCATCGGAAATCTCGCCGGCATGGCGCGGATTCTGAAAGTGATCGAGCAACTGTGCGGAGTACATGGATAAATTGTAAATGGCCCCCGCGGTCGGACCTCGGACCCTAACAGCTAAAAGTTAAGAGGTAACACCCGAAAACATGAAACCATAGCGGCCCTTCTCCAGTAAGCGTATATAGAAGGGGCAAATGGAACTGCTAGAGCAGCCCGCGGAGGTGTTGGAGGAGTTCGCGGCCGGCGACCTCAATGCCTTCGAGAGCCTGTTCCGGCAGTACCAGGGAGAGGTTTACGGTTGGATTGTGCGCGTCGTTCGCGATCCGGCGGCCGCCGAAGATCTCACGATCGAGACGTTCTGGCGCATTCATCGCGCGCACGCACGCTTCGATCCCAGGCGCAGTTTCGGAGCGTGGGCCAGACGAATCGCCACCAATGTGGCGATCGACTATCTGAAGAGCGCGCCAGTGCGCGAAGTGCCGCTTGATCAAGACTTGGCTGCCCCGTCTCGGTCGACTTCGGGCGGCGCCGATCCGGCACTTCAGCGGGAAGTTCGCGAACGAACCCAACTCGCTTTCCACCAATTGCCGGCGAAACTTCGCGCGGTAGCAACCTTGTCGCTGATCGAAGATGTGTCCCATCGGGAGATCGGGGAAGCACTCAACCTTTCAACCGCCGCAGTCAAGTCGCGGCTATTTCGCGCCATTCGCATGTTGCGAAGAAAACTAGCAAACCTGGATACAAGCCATGACTGAGCAGGACCAAAAGAAAATTGCCGATTTGTTGAGGCAGACGCTAAGTCCAATGAATCGCGAACCGGGCCGCGACTTGTGGCCCGCAATGCTGCGCCGCCTGGAACAGCGCCCTGCCACCAAGCCCTGGTTCGCCGTGATGTTGTCGCCGACTAGCGTGGCTTCCGTGCCCTGGTTCGATTGGGCGTTGCTGGCCGCGTTAATCATCGGACTTTGCATCTATCCGAAATCGATTCCTGTCTGGCTCTATCACTTCTAATCTGGAGGAATTTATGAACACGCATCCTTACCTTCGGGCTTACATGGCCGGAAGCGCCGTTCCTACCATGATGTTGGTGGTCGTACTCAGCGGTTTTCTGATTGCCCGCTATACGTTTCAGATTCCGATTCCCATTGAGCGCGCCATTGTGTTTCCCATGGCACTCGTGCCCAACATCTTCGGGGTATGGAACATTTTCTATTTGTGGCTCCGTCCCCGGCGACATCTGCCCATCGGATTTCACGGGGCGCTGTTGCCGTTTATCCTGGCGCCCGTCGGATTCGCCCTCGCCACGGTTTCAGGATTCCTGGCTGCAACCTCTGGAGGCCTGGTGTGGTTTCACGAACTCGTCGTGCCTTATGGGTTCCTGGCGCTCGCGTTCTGCTTTGCTTTGATCGCGTATTACTTGGTATGGAAGTACATCGTGGGATTTTTTAACGGAGTGCTGGGAATCGCCTGAGCAGAATCAACGCTGAGTTCCGTCGGGAAAGTAAATCGTCCAGCCGCGCTGGCGAGCCACGGCCTCCAGGTCGGGATTGGGGTTCACGGCGAACGCGTGCTTGGCATGGGCCAGCATCTCGGTGTCCCAACGGGAATTGCCGAAGGCGGCGTCAATATTTTTGCCGACCACCTCACGCAACGCCTTGGGCTTACCGGGCCCGGATGGAATTCGCACCAGCCGGTCGGACACCTTGCTGCCATCGAGTTCAACCTTGGCAGCGAGGATGCGGTCGTGAGGAATACCGAACTCGTCCATACCCGCGCGGATCACCCACTCGTTGGACGAGGAGACAGCCCAGATCTCGCACCCTTGGGCGTGCAATTGGCGGACTAACTCGCGCATCTCTGGAAATACACGGCCGGGAAATGCTGAGGTCATGAACTCTTTTGCGGCCTGCATCATGGCCGCTTCGGTCAACCCCTTATGCATGGTGACCATCTCGCCGCACATGACGTCTTCACTTACCTTGCCGGCTCTGTATTCGACGTAGCGATCGCGCATGGTGCGGCCGATCTCGGCGCTTACGACGCCGCGCTTGATCTCCCAATCGAAGAAGGCTTCGCCTGCATCTCCAGACCAAAGGGTGCCGTCGCAGTCGAAGGCCGCCACGTGCAGTTCGAGCCGCAAAACTGATTCGATAAATTTCTGGGCGGTGAGAGAAATCGTTTGTGTGCTGACGTTATTCATCCACTTCGACAATAACGTGGGCAGGGCAAAATGCGCAATTGCGGAACGCGTGTCATCTCGGCGGCCTCCGCGGTCTTTCTCAGCGAACTCTGCGGTTAAAGGATCGTCGTCAAAGTAGCAAACAATCCAGCGTTCACAACTGAAGATAAACCGGAACCGGAGAGTTCGCAGAGGACGCTGAGGAAACTGGGGACGCTTGGGTGGCGAGTTAAAGCGTGCAAAAAGTCTGTCATCCTGAGCGAAGTGAGGGATCCCGATAACGCCTTCGGCGGATCGAACAATACAAGATTCTGCCGATTCCTTGGGGTGTGGTGAGGATGCCTTCAAACTGGATCATCAAGATGAGCCGACGTGGAGTCCTTCGCTGTGCTCAGGATGACACGGTTCAGGATTGCGCCAAACCTGAAATCTAAAATCTGCAATCTGCAATCTGCCCTCAAATCCCGCGACCCAGTGCCGCATACTCGTCCGGCGTATTGATGTTCATAGCCACGAAGGGATCAGTCACCGTGACGTACTGAACGTGCTCCTGGTGCCGGTGCTCCACGTCGCGAGCATTTCCGGTCGCAGGCTCCCACAGAAATCGTTCGATCATGTCGCGTCCCGCCACATATGGATGCCCATGTTTCCCGGCAAACTCCGGGACCACCGCCCAGACATCTTGAGAGGCCGCTTCGAATGCTTCCCGCAGCGATTGCACTGTTGCGGCCGTTGCCGGAGGCCGATCCACCAGCGTGATGATGGCCGCATCCCGTCCCCGGTTGAGCACTTCGTGTAACCCGACTTGCAGGGAACTGAACTGCCCGCGATCGGGATCGGGATTGGTGACAATGGATGCCCCGTTTGCATACGCCACTGGCGCGAGCGCTGCTTCATTTCTGCCGGCCACCACGACGACGAAGTCCGTGGAATGAGCGATTGCGCGGATCGCGGCGGAAAGGAATGTATGGTTCGACGGCAGTTGTCCTTCACTCGGCGGTGGCCAAGCCAGTAGGGCCTTATCTGTCCCCATGCGCGACGATTCCCCCGCAGCCAGAATCACCCCGGCAAAGCTCGCGAAACGGGACATGTTGCGGACGATAGCAGAAAGCGGAGAGAAAGTCAGTGCGGGCAATTATGGGCCGAGTCATCTTCGCCCAGTGCTTTCGCGGCGGTGGACGCTTCACCTGAAGCGCCGGTCTCGCGTGTTCCTTTAAACCAGCTCAGGTGCGGCAAAGTGGCCGATGCATGACGGCGGATTGCAATTAACTCGGCCGTGATGGCGACGCCGATCTCTTCCGGCGTGACCGCGCCGATATCAAGCCCGATGGGCGCGTGCACCCGGTCGAAGAGGTGCTCGGGCAATCCTTCTTCCTTGAGTGCCTTGAAAATGGCAATGACTTTGCGCTTCGACCCGATCATCCCCACATACCGTGCCGGAGTCTGCACCGCCCAGCGCAGCAAGCGCATGTCGTCGCGATGGCCGCGCGTGACGATCACGATGTAGGAAGACTCGTTAGGATCGAGCTTCTTCATAGCCTCGTCGAAATCCAGGGCATGGACTTCGTGGGCAGCGGGAAAGCGTTCCCGGGTCGCATAAGAGGAACGGTCGTCAGTAACAATGACGTCGAATCCAGCGACAGACGCCGTACGGCAAACATTGAGCGCTACATGGCCTGCCCCCAAAATGTAAAGTAACGCTGGAGGTAGCACCGGCTCCACGAAAATCTCCAGGGTCCCGCCGCAGACCAAGCCGGTGTCGTACTTCGGATCCTGGTTCAAGTCAAACTTTAAGGTTCGCGGCTTCTCCGATTCCATCACTTCACGCGCCGCCTGCCACACGTCGGCCTCGACGCAGCCCCCACCGATCGTGCCCACGATGGAGCCGTCATCGCGCACCAGCATCTTCGCCGTTTTGAAGGAAGGGATCGACCCGCGGACGTTCACGATTGTGGCCACCGCTCCACGGCGCCCCTGGCGTCGAAGTTCCACGATTTGTTCGTAGATATCCAATAGCGCACAAATCCCGCAACTTGATTATCTGGCGGTTAACAGACGGGAGTCAAACATGAATGGGAACCGTAAAGCAGAACCCCCTTGACTTATTATTAGCTTTTCGCCATCGAAAGGAACTTTCCCCATGAAAGCCGTTCGCATTCATCAATTCGGCGGGACGGACGTTCTAACCTACGAAGACATCCCCGACCCGCAGCCGCGCAAAGATCAATTGCTGGTGCGTGTGAAAGCCTGCTCGCTTAACCATCTCGACCTCTGGGTGCGCAAGGGCCTGCCCGGAGTAAAGCTGCCGCACATTCTCGGCAGCGACGTTGCCGGAGAGATCGTCGATGTCGGCGAATACGTCAGCGGATTGAAGCCCTGCCAGCGCATCGTCGTTGCGCCGATGCATTTCTGCGGACACTGCGTGAAATGTGTTGCCGGACTACAGAATCAGTGCCGCGAGTTCACAGTCCTCGGCAACGCAGTCGATGGCGGCAACTGCGAGTTGATCGCCGTGCCCGCGGCCAACGTGATTCCATTTCCCGACTCGCTCGATTTCAATCAGGCTGCCAGTGTCCCACTAGTATTCGTAACGGCATGGCACATGCTGGTCGGCTTGGCAGGCGTGCGTCCCGGGCAAACAGTGCTTGTGCTGGGCGGAAGCTCGGGCGTGGGTATCGCGGCCATTCAAATCGCAAAGCTGTTTCATTGCCGCGTGATCACTACCGCGGGTGACGAATCCAAACTCGAGAAGGCGCATGCGCTGGGCGCCGATCACGGGATCAATCATTACAAGCAGAAAATTTCGGAAGAAGTCCGCAAGATTACCAATAGAGAGGGCGTCGACATTGTGGTCGAGCACGTGGGCCGCGCTACCTGGGACGAGAGCATGAAATCGCTCAAGACCGGCGGCACCCTGGTGACCTGTGGAGCGACCACCGGCCCCGAGGTTGGCATCGACCTGCGTCACCTCTTTGCGCGGCAGTTGCGGCTGCTGGGTTCCTACATGGGAACCATGGGCGAGCTGCATGAAGTTCTCAGCCACGTTTTCGCCGGACGCCTGAAGCCGGTGGTCGACCGCACCTTCCCCCTGAGCGAATTGCGCGCCGCACATGAGTATCTGGAGAAGAGTCAGATGTTCGGGAAGGTGATCGTAAATCCGTAGCAGTTCTCAACACTAGTGAGAAAGACCGAGCAAAGACGCCGGAAGCGTACAATTGCCGCGTGTTTTTCAGAATCATCGGCAACATCTCCGACATTGAGACGGTTGCCTCAGGCAAAGGGGTTCGCGAGCGCCGTCGGCTGCAGAAATTCTATGGCGGAGCGCTGGAGGAAACTCACGGGCACTGCATTGGTCAAGCTGACAAATGGTACGATATGTCACGCCGAGTTGCACTGGTATGAAGCCCACGGAGTAGGTGCAAAAGAATTCAAGATTAAGCGCTTTCTAGAAATCCAATGAGGCGAACAGAGCCACAATTCGTTGTCTGCGTGAAGAACAAGGATTATTCAGCCTCCCTCGAGTTGCGGAAGCTGTATCAAGTCGTTGCTGACCAGGCTGCCTCCAAGCTTCACCAGATTCGTGTAATTGACGAGTCTGGAGAGGACTATCTCTATCCCGAAGACTATTTTGTTCCCATACGGCTCCCTCAATCCGCGGAGAAAGCTGTCCGGCGCGCCGCCGCGTCAGGTTCCGAAGACTAACCGCGATCCCCGTCTCGTGGTTTAAAATAACTACAATGTCCCGCGAGCTGAACTTCGGCCCCTACATCGACTTCGAAAACGGCAAGAAGGTCGTCAAAGACCTGACCTTCGGGAATCCCACGCCCGAAGGCGTGGTCCTGACCACGCTCGATTCCGCCGTCAACTGGATGCGCAAGAGTTCCATCTGGCCCATGACCTTCGGCTTGGCCTGCTGCGCCATCGAGATGATGTCCATGGGCGCCTCCCGCTTCGATATCGCCCGCTTCGGCGCAGAAGTCTTCCGCCCCTCGCCGCGGCAGAGCGATCTGATGATCATTGCCGGCCGCGTCTCGAACAAGATGGCCCCAGTCATCCGCCAACTCTGGGAGCAGATGCCGGAACCCAAGTGGGTCATGTCGATGGGCGCATGCGCGACTTCGGGCGGCGTTTTTCAAAATTATGCGCTGGTGCAAAGCGTGAACCAGGTTATCCCGGTCGACGTCTACGTTCCCGGATGCCCCCCTCGCCCCGAGCAACTGATCTATGCCATCACGCTGCTCCAGGAAAAAATCCAGAAAGAGCGGGGCACGATCAAGAAGGCCCTCAACCTGACCTAACCCCACGTAATCGCAACGATGTAACTCTAACGTTCTGAGTTATCTGGCTGACTTGGTAGACAACGCCGAAAGACACTCGCACTTCGGAGCTTAGACGGCAACATTGTGCTCAGGCAGGGCATCCTCTTCTGTACATTTCGTGCCCGCGATTCCGGTAGGGCGCTATAATCGGGGCAGGGTGGGGTGTTTTATGTATCGTCCCTTCTGTATCGGCCTAGTCGTTGCCACTAGCTTCAGCGTAATTCACGGTCAGACCCCGACCAGCCCTCCGCAAGCGCCTCCGGCCGCGGCCACTGCCGCTAACCCATCCTCCGGCGCACCTACAGCCGAACCGGTTCCTGCCGACGCCCCGCGCATGTCGAGAGAAACGCGCCTGAACATCATTCGCGATTTCGAGACACAAATGGTTTACGCCCGTACCTCCTTTCCCATGGGCGCCAAAGGTTTGCAACTGAAAGACGGCAGCACCACGCCGAACGGGCAAGATCTTCGAAACCTGCTCGCTCTTTGGGGACCGTCGATCAAGCCGGGAGATCCGGCTCAAATCTCGTATGTCCGCATCAAAGACAATTACATCCATTTCGACCTGAATGGCGGCCCGGTGCGCCGCAAGAAATGGTACCAGCGCATCCAGGTTTCGGGAGCCAACGGAACTCCAGTTCCTCTCTCCAACGACACCCAAGTGCAGAATCCGCATGGTACCTATCTGGATATTTACTTCGACAAGTACGTGCCTGAGATGAGCGCGGCGCAATTGCGGGCCCTGCTCTATCCCGTTCTCGATTTCAATGCGCGAAACAAGGAAGAGGCCTATCTCGATACCGTTCCCCCTAAAGCAAAGGAAGCCATCAAGGCTCACCACGTGCTCGTGGGCATGAATACAGAGATGGTGGTTCACGCCGTCGGCAAGCCTCCCAGAAAAGTACGGGAGAAAGATGGCGAAACCGAATACGAAGAGTGGATCTACGGCACGCCGCCGCAGGATGTGGACTTCGTTCGCATCATTGGAGACGAGGTCGTGCGCGTCGAGACCATGAGAGTCGGCGGCCAGAAGATTGTGCGCACGGAAAAAGAAGTCATCCTGAAGAAGCCCGACGAGGAGGAAGAAGCGAAGAAGGAGGAGCAGCAAGAACGTCCCGCCAATGCTCCCAGCCTGCGCCGTCCCGGGGAAGACATCGAGAACGCTCCCAAGCCTTCCGACGGTGTCAACCCGATGCCCCCAGCCGCCCCGCCGGATGTGCCGCAGCAACCAGGAAGCCAGGGTCCGGGAAATTTTGTCGGGCACAGGTAGTTTCGCTCGCTGTTTCCAAATTCTCCTGCCACGGTTGCTTGTTTTGAGTTGATCTCCATATTTTCTCCGCGAACTCTGCGAGTCCTCAGCGTTCTCTGCGTTTGGCTTTTCTTAGGAGAAAGCAAAAGAGCCGAAATTTGTGAAGATAAACTTCAATTTCCCTCGCAGTTGACAGCAACTGTCCCCACCTGTACGCTCGCCGTCAGTTTCCGAAAACCTTGTACAACATTCGCGCTAATGTCCTAAGCAGAACGGTATCTGTGCTGATCGTCCTCCTGCGATTTCCGGGGACGGCGACGGCCAGAACTCCACGCGCCCAACAAAATCCGCCAGCCGCTACCGTCGCAGGCCAACAACTGTTCGAACGCCATTGCGTGGTCTGCCACGGCGTGGAAGGGAAGGGTGGCCGAGGTCCGGGCCTCAATCGTGCTCAACTCGAGCATGCTCCAGATGACGCGGCTCTGAAATCCGTGATCTCAGACGGTATCCCACCCTCCATGCCGCCCGCTTGGTTTCTCACTGAAGATGACCTCGGCAACGTGGCAGCGTACGTGCGCTCCCTCGGCAAGATAGCGCCTGAGCCACTGCCCGGCAATGCCGCTCACGGCGCTGTTATCTTTGCAAAAGCGGGCTGCGCAAACTGCCACATTTTCGCAGGCGCCGGTGTGGGCTTTGGCCCCGATCTCACCAAGATCGCTGTACAACGCAGCCCCTCCCACTTAAAAGCCGCCATCCGGAAACCGAACGAAAACCTGCCGGAGGAATTTCTGCTGGTAGCGGCCACGACGGCGTCGGGCGACACAATCGAAGGCATTCGCGTCAATGAAGACACCTTTTCTATTCAAATCAAAGACGCGACCGGACGTTTCCACAGCCTCCGCAAGCCTGACCTCAAAGATCTTCAGAAGCTGCGTGGCCAAACTCCCATGCCGGCCTACAACGGAACTTTCAGTGATTCGGAATTAGACGATCTGATCGCTTACCTCGCCTCTCGGGGTAAACCATGAAAGTAGTGTTGGCCCTCTTTCTCTGTGCCAGTGCTTTCGGCCAGGTGTCATTTGACCGCATCGCAAATGCGGACAAGGAACCGGGGAATTGGCTGACCTACTCGCGCAACTACCAGGGCCATCGCTTCTCACCGCTGGACCAGATCACGACCGAAAATGTGAAGCGCTTGCGGGTCAAGTGGGCCTACCAGTTTCCCGATTCCACCAACGAAGTCTCCCCGATCGTTATTGACAACATTATGTATGTGACTGGTCCGAACTCCGCGACCGCTCTGGATGCGCACACCGGACGCATCTTGTGGAGCTGGAAACGGCCGTTGCCGCCCAACTTCCGCAGCATCGGCTTTGGCCACGTGAGCCGTGGACCAGCAGTGCTGGACGACAAACTCTACGTCGCAACTCTCGACTGCTATCTCGTAGCCCTGGATATTAAGAGTGGTGTTGAACGCTGGTCCTCTCAAGTCGCCGATTACAAGGTCGGCTATAGCATGACCCTTGCGCCTTTGGCGATTCGCGGCAAGATCATGGTCGGAGTCAGCGGCGGTGAGGCGGGCGTCCGCGGCTTTGTGGATGCCTACGACGCCAACACCGGGAAACAGGCATGGCGTTTTTGGACCGTTCCTGGCCCCGGCGAACCGGGGCATGATTCCTGGCAGGGAGACAGCTGGAAAACCGGCGGCGGCCCTACCTGGGTCACCGGCAGTTATGATCCCGACCTGAACCTCGTCTATTGGGGAGTCGGCAACCCGAGCCCGGATTGGAACGGCGATCCGCGGAGGGGCGACAATTTATACACCTGCTCGCTTCTCGCCTTGGACGCCGATACCGGACATCTTCGCTGGTATTTTCAGTTCACACCTCATGACACGCATGACTGGGATTCCACTCATGTTCCGATCTTGTTCGATGCGAAGATTCAAGATCGCCCGCGCAAGCTCGTCGCTGTCGCCAACCGCAATGCCTTCTACTACGTTCTCGATCGCGTGACCGGAGAATTTATCGCTGGCCGTCCTTATGCCAAGCAGACATGGGCAAAAGGCCTCGATCCGAAAGGGCAGCCCATCTCGATAGAGGGCACCGAAACTACCGAGAAGGGCACGCTCCTTTATCCAAACGCGAACGGAGCCACGGTTTGGTTCAGTCCCTCGTACAGTCCTCAAACCGGGCTGGTTTACGTAGCCGTTCGTGAAATCGGCGCGCTCTATTTCAAACGCGATATGGAATACAAAGCTGGCACGTTTTATGCGGGCGGTGGCGAAAACGAATTGCCCGTCGACGATGCGTGGGGAGCCATTCGCGGCCTCGATGCCACCACGGGCGCTATGCGGTGGGAGTTCAAACTTCACTCGCCCCCGTGGGCGGGTGTACTGTCCACCGCTGGAGGGCTTGTGTTCTCAGGCTCCGACGAGGGAAATTTCTATGCTCTCGACGCCCGCAATGGCCAAGCGCTGTGGGACTTTCAGACCGGAGGCGCGATTGAAGCCAATCCGATCGCCTTCGCCGTAGACGGCGAACAACGAATCGCGATCAGCGCGGATCGCGTGTTGTACATCTTCGGGCTGTGAGAATGCGGAAAGGTTTCCAATCCAAACTCACTTTCCTTCACGTCCGTTGCAGAGCCAGCAACGCGGCCATCGTCGCCGACTTGTGATCGCTAGTCCAGGGTGGTCCGATCGTCTTCCCTAAAGTAGCGATTCGGAGCTGTATGCGGGTTGCGCCTTTGCCAAAGGCGAGTTCTGCGCGCTGCGTGAGATTCCGCTCCCGGATTTCCTCCACGGGGATCTTCAGCTGCTCACAGGCTCTGCGGACGGCAAGGCGAAAGAATTCGCCTTCCGCCGTGTGAATCAGCGGGTGCGAGGCAAGGACTTGTGGAAGAGAGGGTAGAACACGTCCCGCAGCCATGAGCACGGCGGCGCTCGTAATTCGACACCGCTGCTCGATGAGCTCTTTCCAGGTATCGACGACGACCGCGAGTGCCATGCCTTCAGCCAACGCTCCACAGGCGGCGATATATTGTTCGCAATCCTGGAGTTCACAACCTTGAGCTCTTAATTGCGCGGCATGGTGATATGGCTGCTTGCCCCCAGGCACTCCCGAGTCGATGATCTCGATCCGCCGGCGGTCTACGACCTCCAGCGATTCCGCGCCTCCGCACGCCGCAATCAGCACTCCCCAACCGGAATGCATTCGAAATCCGAGCGCTGCTTGCTTCACGAGGAAAATCTCCGTCACGCAGCGAGTGTGTCGCCGTTGCAACCTATTTCGGCGCGAACGCCGATCCTGCGTCCGCGAACGAAAACGCTAGCGAAACATTCGCAGGCTCGTATCCATTCACGTCCATGCAAGGATACACGGAGTAATTGCGCAGCCTGCGAGAGCGCCCGCAGGTGTGCAGGAAAAACCGATACCCGGCAGCCGAAAGCCGGAAGCCGGGAGCCGAAAGCCGAAAGCCTGGAGCGTGAGATAGAATTCTGCCAATGCCCGCCGCCATCCAATGCCGCGACCTGCGCAAGACCTACGACGGCAAAGTCGAGGCCGTTCGCGGGCTGAGTCTCGAAATCCAGACTGGCGAATGTTTCGGACTGCTGGGACCGAACGGGGCGGGGAAGACCACGACTATCGAAATTCTCGAAGGACTTCTGGCGCCAACTTCCGGCGAGGTCCTGATTCTGGGACACAGATGGCAAGAGAACGAGCGCGAGATGCGCGAGTGGCTGGGCATTTCTCTGCAGGAGACGCGGCTGTCGGAGAAGCTCAGCGTGCGCGAAACCATTGATTTATTCGCCAGCTTTTACCGCGAGCCTCGGCCGACTGACGAAGTCCTGGAGCAACTCGAACTCACCGAGAAGGCCGATGCCTGGGTGGGAAAGCTCTCCGGCGGACAGCGCCAGCGCTTGGCAGTCGCCACGGCTCTGGTTTGCAATCCGAAGATCCTGTTTCTGGATGAGCCCACAACGGGCCTCGATCCGCAGAGCCGCCGCCAGCTCTGGGACATCATTCGCGTGTTCCAGCGCAACGGCGGCACGGTCCTGCTGACTACCCACTACATGGATGAGGCCGAGCGCCTTTGCGACCGGCTGGCGATTGTGGATCACGGCCAGATCATCGCCGAAGGCTCTCCCCCCGACCTGATCAACCGCCTCGGTGGCCATCACGTCGTTGAGTTTTCGGTAAGCGGTAGCGACGGCGCGGCTCTTCCGGCGTGGCGCGCGCTGCCCAGCGTCGAGTCGGTGCGCGAAGACGACGGTTTGGTCGCGCTCAACGTGAAACAGCCGCATCTCACCATCCCCGCGCTGCTCGACGCGATCGACAAGCAGGGCGGGATACTACAGCATCTGACCACGCGTCAGGCCAGCCTTGAAGATGTTTTCGTGCGGCTCACGGGACGCCATCTGCGCGAGGAGTAAAGGAGTCGAGATGAATTGCGCAAGAAAGTTCGTACTCGTGATCCCGCTCGCGATGGTGGTCGTGTGCGCCGGCGCTGCGCAATCCGCCGCGCCAGCTTCTCCGAACGCCGACTTCGCGCCCTTCCAGCAATGGATGGGAGCGATCCTTACCGGTGACGCCGCCGGGCTCAAAGAGCTCTACAGCACCAATCCGCCCGCGCAAATAAGAGTTAAGACCGTGATGCACGATGCCGACGCCGACATCAGCTTTTGGATCGGCAAGAAGGTGCGCAGCATGAATGTTGATCTAGTGCGCGGCACCGCTCCGCGCCCCGACATTACGCATTTGATCCTTCGCATCGACATGGTCACGGCATCTTCAGAGGGTAAACCGGTCCTGATCACCGACGACCAGGTGTGGCAAAAACAAGCCGACCAGTGGAGGATGGTCTCGGTCGAGCGTACGGACGCGCCCAGCCTGAAGCAGCCTTCCGACATGAAGAAGGAGATTTACCCGGCCAGCGCCGACGCCCATGCCGAACTCAAAGAGGCGGAGGAGAAGGCGGCGCGAGACCATAAGCGCGTGCTGCTGGTCTTTGGCGCGAACTGGTGCTTCGACTGCCACGTGCTTGATATCGCATTTCGCGGGCCCGAGTTAGGGCCCATCATCGCCGCCAACTACGAAGTCGTCCACATAGACCTCGGCCCTGACGAAAAGAAGAATGCGGATTTGGTGCAGCAGTTTGACATCCCGCTGAACAAAGGCATTCCCGCTATGGCGGTTGCCGACAGCGACGGCAAACTGATCGTCAGCCAGAAAAACGGCGAGGTCGAAGATGCCCGCCAACTCACGCCGGAATTCCTGGCCGAGTTCCTGAACAAGTGGAAGCCGCAAGGCCACTAAAAATGGAAATCGCTCGCAGCCCCGAAGAGGCGAAAGAATAGCTACGAAGGCATAGTCAAGTCGACATCATGAGCGTTGCCCAGGAAATCCCCGTTACCACCGAGAAACCCGCCCCGCAGCCCCCGCGCCGCAATGGCCGCTGGGCCGGCTATTCCCATCTGCTGATGGCCCGCATGCTCGAACTCAAGCGCGAGCCGGAGGTCGTGTTCTGGGTCTTCGTCTTCCCTCTGCTACTGGCTCTCGGCCTCGGCATTGCCTTCCGCAACAAGCCCGGAGACGCCGTCTCGGTCGCGATCGTCCAGGGCTCGGGCGCGCAAGAGGCGCAAAATTTGCTTGCGCGCTCTTCCCATCACGAAATGTTCAAAATCCAGATGCTCGATTCCGAGGCGGCGCACAAAGGATTCCGTCTCGGCAAATTCGACGTGGTGATCGAGCCCGACGGCAAAGGCGGTATAACCTACCGTTACGATCCCGCGCGCCCCGAAAGCGTTCTGGCACGGGCCGAGACTAACGACGCCATGCAGGCCGCTGCCGGGCGCAAAGACGCCGTCACCACGAACTCTGTCACCTCATCCGAGCCGGGCTCGCGCTACATCGATTTCCTCATCCCCGGCCTGCTAGGCATGAACCTGATGAACTCCGGCATGTGGGGCATCGGATTCGCCCTGGTTGACATGCGGCAACGCAAGCTACTCAAACGCTTCGTGGGTACGCCCATGCGCCGTGGCGATTTCCTGATGGCGCTGGCTTCGAGCCGCCTGATCCTGATGATCATCGAGGTTGGCCTGCTGCTGCTGTTTGGGGTGCTCTTCTTTCACATGCGCGTGCTGGGCTCAATAGTTGCCATTTCACTCATCGCCGCCATCGGTTCGCTCACCTTCGGGGGCGTTGGCCTGCTCACCGCCAGCCGTGCCCAGAAAATCGAGTCGGTCAGCGGCCTCATCAATCTGGTCATGATGCCCATGTGGATCTTCTCCGGCGTTTTCTTTTCTTACGAACGCTTCCCCGCAGTAATCCATCCGCTGATCAAGGCGCTGCCGCTCACCGCGCTCAACGACGCGTTGCGCGCCAGCATCCTTGAAGGTACGCCGCTGTTGCATCAGTGGCCGCGGTTGCTCGTCATGATTCTCTGGGGAGGAATCTCGTTCGCCCTGGCGCTGAAATGGTTCCGCTGGACCTAGGGCCAGAATCAAGGCATAGCTGAAGAAACAAATACCGCAAGAACTCGGGGCCACACGCTTCTAACTATGGATTTCACAGCCTGAGCGGAGGCGACTCCATGCATCATGCCCGCTTGCTTCGTCTTTTGGTGTTGCTGGCCTTCTGGTCCCCCAACCATGCATGGCCTCAAGTTGATAACCCAAGACCCGCAGCGAACCAGCGCGCATTATTGCTGACCCCGGCAAGTAGTGGCCACCATCTCTATGCAAAAGTCGGGCAGATCATCCAGGTGGACCTGAAGACTCTCTCTACCGCGGGATACGAAGCACCGCAGGTCTCCGGGTCGAGCATCCAGTACAGCAATTCCGTTCTTCTCTGGCCGGTGAACCCCGGAGGGCCTCTGCCGATTTATATCTTCGAGGCAGTGTCACCCGGTGAAGCCCGGATTCAATTTCCGCGGAACGGGGGCGCGGGTTTCGACGTCACCATCGGGGTGCGGGCCTCTTCCACGAGCGGGTCCAACCGTCCCATCCTCGATCAGGCAACCACCGCCGAGTGGAAACAAGGGTGGACGAATCTGTCCAACTCCGTGCGACAGACTTTCAAGCCATCATTGCCCAGGCTGACGGCGGTGGAAGTTGAACTTGTAGTTGCCAACCCCGGCCCATCCCTGGGATCGGTCAGCATGACATTGTTGAATGCAGAGGGACAGCCGCTGCTTGCCGCCGACAAAACAATCTCCGTCGACCATTCGGACCACGCCTTATTCCTGCTTCCAGACGGCTTTAGAGTCTTTCCCGGCAAGTCTTATTCCATCGAGATCAGCGATGGCAGTGGCCTTTTCGGCTGGAAGTATGTCGCGGCTGGCTACAACCGGGGTGAAGCGTTATTCAATGACAAGCCTCTCGTGCCAGGCGCACAAGCCGCTCTCCTGTTCCGCACGTTCGGGTCGAAGTGAGTTTGAACTGCCGGGATTGTCTGAGCCGCCTGCAGGCCCCGCTCGTATGTCTTTGGGAGAAGTACGAACGAGGCCTTTTGATGCGGCATTTGCGAAGTACTGCAGTTACGACGCCTTTGCCAGCTTAGCCTTTCTAACTTTGGCCCAGCGTTGTCGTTGTGCTTCGGCAATGCGGCGACGGGCGTCCTTGCTCAAGACTCGCTTCGTCCTGGGCTTGGCCCCATTCGCACCGCCAAGAGCCTGCAGCGCTCTCCCCACTCTCTCCATCTCTTTTTGAAGACGAGAGTACTCACTGCGCAGGGAAGTGACTACCTTATTCAGGTTGGTCATTCATTAACCCCCTCACAATTGCAAGGCTAACATGACAAAGAATCTTCTGTCGCAAGAATTAGAAGATTTGACAAAGGTGAGACGCGCCCTAAGTCATCCAGAGGTCCCCCCGCCTACCGCGACCGACTCCTCCAGTTAGGCTGGCCCGATTGTCGGAAGGAAGCGCGGCACGTGCCTTGCCTTAGTCGCTTGCTCGAATGAATAAGCCAGCCTGATCAGTGTTGGTTCGCTCCACGCTCGCCCAAAGAACGAGATCCCGACGGGCAGTCCGAAGATGGAACCGGCAGTCACATTGATGTTGGGATAGCCCGCGACCGCCGCGGCGCTCGAACTTCCTCCGCCGAAGTGATCGCCGGTGACCAAGTCGGTAATCCACGCCGGACCTCCAGTTGGTCCAACGATGGCATCAAGATGAAATTTGTCCATGGTCGCGTCAATCCCTTCGGTGCGGGCCAGTTGACGATTCTTTGCCAGCGCATCCAGATACTCCTTCTCCGTGAGCGGCCCTTTGCTCTCGGACTTGATCAGCAGATCCTGCCCGAAATAGGGCATTTCCTTGTCGCGATTGCGCTCGTTGAATTCAATGACATCCTTTAACGTCTTCACGGGCGCTCCCGGCCCGAGCCGCGCAAGATAGGCGGCCAGATCCGCTTTCATCTCGTACATGAAGATCAGCCCTTCGCTGTCATCGAACTTCCCCAGAGTCTCAATATCGGCGGGGTCGACCAGGATCGCTCCCTGCTTCTTCATCACGTCGAGAGACTGCTCCATCAGTGCATCTACGGCGTCGTTGAAGCCGAAGTATTTTCGCGCCACCCCGATGCGAGCCCCTTTGAGCCCATTGGGATCGCAATATTGCGAATAGTCTTTCTGCGCTTTGCCCGCGCTCGCAGCAGTGGCGGAATCTTCTGGATCCACCCCGGTCAACGCGCTCAGAACAATCGCGGCATCGCGCAAACTGCGGCACATGGGCCCAGCGCCGTCCTGCGTATGCGAGATCGGGATAATCCCTGCGCGGCTCACCAGTCCTACGGTTGGCTTGATGCCTGCAAGCCCATTCGAAGAGGAAGGGCACACGATGGACCCGTCCGTCTCGGTCCCAATGCCGCCCGCGGCCAGATTGGCAGAAATACCGGCACCCGTTCCTGAACTCGATCCGCAAGGATTCCGGTCAAGGGCATAAGGATTTCGCGTAAGTCCGCCGCGCCCGCTCCATCCGCTCACCGAATGGCTGGAGCGCGAGTTCGCCCATTCACTGAGATTCGTCTTGCCGAGAATGACGGCTCCCGCCGCCCTCAGCCGTTGCGCCACGAAGGAATCTTTCGGCGCTCTTGAGCCCAGCAGTGCCAACGATCCCGCGGTCGTCATCATGCGATCGCCGGTATCGATGTTGTCCTTGATCAACATCGGAATTCCATGCAGCGGCCCACGCGGACCTTTCGCCTTGCGCTCCTGATCGAGCGCATCGGCCATGGAGAGCGCGTCCGGATTCAATTCGATGATCGCGTTGATCGCGGGCCCTCGCTTGTCTATCTCGTCAATCCGCGCCAGATATTTCTCGGCCAGCGAGTGCGCCGTGAACCTGCCAGAATTCATTGCATCTTGCAATTCCCCAATCGTGATCTCTTCCAATTCGAAAGACTTGACGTTCCCTAAGGATTGGGGAGGCTGCGAGACCTGGCGTGCGGCGCTGAGTGCCGGATAGATTGCGGCCGCTGTGCCGGCGGCGAGACTCTTTCGCACAAAAGTGCGTCGCGAGCAGTCCGATTTAGAAGAAGGCATATTTCTCCTGCGCAAAAGATTTAGCGGCATCATTAGAACATGAATGTCGCGCGCCGTGGTTGAGACCCCTAAGTCGGTGGTGATAAGCTAGAGTGCATTCATGCCGTGAGCGGGAGTAGTTCAGCGGTAGAACGCCAGCTTCCCAAGCTGGATGTCACGGGTTCGATCCCCGTCTCCCGCTCCATTTTTCCGCCATCCATCAGGGTTCATATTCCGGAAACAGTGGAACTCTCCGCCTTGAAGTGGGAGAATACTCCTGACAGGCCGTCCTGTTGCTATCCTCAGGCAAAGGGAGGTCGTATGCTAGCAGCACGAAATCGTTTGCAGCGCAATCCCTATTTCCAGTTTCATCCACTCCACGCCGCATTTTCCGTTCTGGGCGCTCTCATCCTATTTGGAATGCTGGTCTGGGTCCTGGCAGTCCCCGCAAGGTAGCGGCGGAGCTTTCCGCACGCCAGCGCGAGTGTTTGCACATTGTTCCGCGCGCGATGCTGCCTTCCGCGCAAAGATGTGGCCTTTACTAATAAACTGCAAGGAATTCCTTTATCCGCCGCATCAAAATTTGGAATTGGACTTGATCGCAGGAGGCTGCATACCGTATTGGAATGGATCCCATTCTGTCGGTTGAGGACTCACACGTTGACGTAATCCACGAGATCACGGAGCGCCTGAATTCGCCAGACGGATTTCACCAGGTCTTGGCCCGGGTAGTCGATTTCGCCTCCGCGCTGGTCAGGTGTGATTCCTGCCTTATCTATGTGCTCGAAGGCGACGAACTCGTCCTGCGAGCCTCAAAGAACCCTCATCCCGAAGTGGTAGACCGCCTGAAGCTGCGCGTGGGGCAGGGCATTACAGGCTGGGTCGCCGAGCATCGCGAGCCGGTTGCCATCCCGGAAAGAGCGGCGCAGGACGTGCGCTTCCAGTTTTTTCACGAGCTTCCCGAGGACAGCTACGAAGCATTTCTATCGGTTCCGCTGATGTGCCGAGGCCGCGTGGTAGGCGTCATCAATCTGCAGCATCGCCAGCACCACGTCTACCGGCATCGCGAGATTCGCATTATTTCCGCTATCGGATTTCTGGTGGGCGCCGAAATCGAGTTGGCCCGCCTGGAACAGGCCAACTCCAGTCTGGCCGACCAGCTGCAAACCCGAAAGATTGTGGAACGCGCCAAAGGCATCCTGCAGCGCGATCTTGGACTCAATGAGGAGCAAGCTTATCTCGCGATTCAGCGCCAGAGCCGGCAGAAGCGCAAGCCCATGAAGGAAATCGCGGAAGCGATCGTGCTCAGTGACGACGTCCGCGGCAACACGTTGTTGCCCAGTTCGTAATCCGTCCGAAACGCCATTTCAGGCTGGCGACAGCAAATTCGAGCGAAGCCAACAATCGTGACACAAAGAAGAAGGCGGAGAATCCGGTTTGATTCTCCGCCTCCGGCTTCTATCAAACTACTGTCCTGATGCAGCAGACGTGGTTGCCGCAGCCTTGGTGTTCTGCCCGGCCGATGCATGGGGTGGAGCGCCGAATAGCAGCGTGATTCCGGACTCCGGCAATGTCATCGCGCTGACGTAACTCCCCTCCGGCGAGCTTTCGATCATCAGCCGGCTCAAGTCTGAGGGCTTGCTCGCTTCTGTTGCAGGCACGAGCAGCATGAATCCTGCGCGCGTACCGGTGGTTTTTGTGAGTTTTAGCACGGGTGCAACCGCGTCCGGGTCGTACGAGAATTCATAATTTCCAGCCGGAAGCTTTGCCTTTTCCCAGCGTACGTTGTGTGTGAGAGTGAATTTTCCATGCGCCGGCTCCTGGGCCGAAACCAGATTGGGCGCGCAGACAACAGTTGTAACAACCAGGACGGCGGCATATGCGAATGTGCGAATCGAAGCCATAGATATCCTTCTGCCCATTCCTCTGAACAGGCAAGGCTGATGAGCATGCGAATCCGCACAAGCGGATCCGCATGGGCTCAGATTTTTGTGGAGAACGACTGGGTCAGCAGATTTGCACTGCCGCGAACAAGGCTGGCCTGCAAACATCCGCTTCGCATCCCGCTGCAGAGCTGGTCTGCGAAGTGATTCCACTATGCCGCATCCGAGCGCAAAACGCTAATTCAAAGAATTGATGGGGACGATCAAATGTGCCTGTGTAGCAAGGGCTATTCGTGCCGCAACGCCTCGATCGGATCCAGACGCGACGCGCGGAATGCCGGAACCATCCCGCTGATCAGTCCCACCGCCCCCAGAATGATCGTGGAAGCAATCAGTGTGGCCGGAGCAATAATCAGCCGGATATCCCCAGCGTCTCCATTCTTTGCGAACGCGCTGTAAAGTGTGAGCCTTCCTACCGACAGTGCAACCGTATACGCGAGGATCACTCCCAGCACGCCTCCGATAAACGTAATCGTCAGCGCCTCGGCCAGGAACTGCATCAGGATGTAGTGCCGCTGCGCTCCCAGTGCTTTCTGTACACCAATTTCCCGCGTACGCTGGGTGACCGAGACCAGCATGATGTTCATTAACCCCACGCCGCCGATTCCCAGCGTCAGCGTACCGATGAATCCCATCAGAATCTTCAAGCCGAGGGTGATGATCTCGAACTGATGTACCTGCGTCATGATGTTGAAGACTCTTACAGCCTGCCGGTCCGCCTCATTGAACTTGTGCTGGCCCGCCATGATCGTGCGCACTGCTGGTTCGATGCGCTCGAACTCCGGAGTCTGGTAGTTGAACCAGATCGTATCCAGATAATGTGTGTCCTTCAGATCGCTCATGGTCGTGAAGGGCACGTAAATGACCCGGTTGATATCGTCATTGCCCTCCTGCATTTTTGCGGTAAGTACGCCGACGACTTCAAAACTGAGCCCGTCCAGCCGGATATGCTCGCCTACTGCATTGCGTCCGGAAAATAGCTTTTCCTTCGCTTCCGATCCAATCACGGCCACGCGCGCCCTCTGGATCTGGTCTTCCATGTTGTAGAACCGCCCTTGCGCCACCTTGAGCGTGCGGATCGACATTACGGTCGGATAGTTCCCGCTGACGGGCCAGGTGAAAACCCTGTTTTCATACTGAACATTCGCCTGCTTCCCAACCTCAGGCGTGATGTGCGTGACTTGGGGAAGATTCGTGGTGAGCGCGTCTACATCGTCCTGCGTGAATTTGATCTGCACGCCCGACTTCTGCCCGCCGGCCTGCATCGAAGTCTTTCCCGGCACCACAATGCACATCTTGGTGCCAAAGTTCGCAAAGATGTGCGCGATGGCTTGTCCAAATCCGTCGCCATAGGCCAATAGCATCACCACCGTTGCAATACCCCATGCCATGCCCAGCATGGTGAGGGCGGTGCGCCGCCGGTTGTGGCGCATCGCCGTGTAGGCCTCCTGCAGCAATTCACGCATCATCATCAGATTATTCCTGGCGTAGTGCTTCCACCGGTTGCAGCATCGCGGCTTTCCGAGCTGGATAGAGTCCTGCGATCACCCCGGCGATCGTAAGGCTCACAATCGCCAGCGACGCCGTCATAGGCACCAACTTCGGGGGATCGAAGCCCTGCGGACCTCGTACTCCTCCCATCATCCCCATGAGCCCGCCGGCGAAGATCAGCCCAATCACCCCACTGCCCAGCGTGAGCAGCAGCCCTTCGAGAAAGAAATGAAACAGGATGTTGCGGTTCGTGGCGCCCAGGGCCTTGCGCAATCCGATCTCCGGCGTGCGCTCGCTTACCGCCACCAGCATGATGTTGATCACACCGATCGCCCCCAGCGCTAGCGTTACCATCCCGACCGCCCCCAAAAACATATTCATTACGTCAGAAATGGTGCCCACCATTTTCGATTCCTGGATCGAATCCCATTCGTCAAAGGCATTCTCATCGCTGGAATCAAATCCGTGATTGCGTGCGATGATCCTGTGTACGTCTTCCTTCGCGAGCTTGTGCTCGGCGGTGGTGCTGGGTTGGTACTCGATAAACGAAATCGAGTTCTCGTGGTTTTCGCCTTTAATCGGAAAATTTGTGGACATCACCTGGAATGGAATGTAGGCCCGCATGTTCAGCCACATGTTGTCCCCGCGGCCTAGATGCGGCATCGTGCCCACTACTTCAAACCGCTCGCCGTTGATCAATACAAAGGCTCCCACAGCCGGACGGCCGGGAAAGAGCGTCTTGAGCAGTTCGTTGCCCAGAACGACAACGTTTCGCCTCTGGGACCCATCCAGCGCGTTCAGCCAGCGCCCGTCCTTAAGCGGCAGATAGCTGATCTCATTCAGTTGGGGCTCCACCCCCAGAATCTCCCCGCTCGCATTGGAGAATTCGCTGACCTCGCGCAGATCGTTGCGGGAAATCAGAGGGCAGGCATTGCGCACGTGGGCAGCCTGGGTGCGGACATCGATATAGTCCTGGTACGTGAGTAAATACGTCCGGGCGGAATTCATGTTTCCCTTGACCGCAGGCGCGCGTCCGGGAAACAGGAACATGATGTCCTTGCCGAACTCGGCCAGTTCGCGCTTGTTTCCCGAACGGAATCCTTCGCCCACTCCGACCAGCAGCAGCAACGATCCCACGCCCCACGCGATCCCAAACATGGTGAGAAACGAGCGCAGCTTGTGCGCCCACAGATTGCGGAAGATCTGCGCGAAAATATCGATAACTGTCCGCATGCTTATTTTGCCCCTGAGACTTTTAGATGCATCTTCCCTGAATCTAAATACGTACCGTTAGACTCATAAGTTCCACAAAAGTAACGAAAATACCGGAATCCAGTAGCGCCGGCGAACCCGCCGGCTGTCGCCCTCGCCCGCGCACCCCTCGTTTGCCCTCTACACTGAATCAACGATCCGGGCATGGGCTCTGTTACACCCGGCTGCTAAAATTTGCCTAGCATGTCCGCCGGCCGCACCATCTTTCACGTCGATATGGACGCCTTTTTCGTGTCCGTGGAAGAGCTCTACGATCCCTCGCTCAAAGGCAAGGCGGTGGTTGTCGGTGGGCAGCGAGACGAGCGTGGCGTCGTCTCAGCTGCCTCCTACGAAGCCCGCAAATACGGGGTCCACTCGGCCATGCCGCTACGTACCGCAGCCAAACAGTGTCCGCACGCCATCTTCGTCGACGGCCATCCGGATCGTTACCGCGAGTGCTCGCAGAAGGTCTACAAAGTTCTCAATGCCTATTCTCCGCAGGTCGAAATGGCCTCCATTGACGAAGCCTATCTGGACATGACCGGAACCGGGCGCCTGCATGGGCCGCCGCTCAAAGCTGCGCACAACCTGCATCAGCGCATGAAATCCGAAACAGGCCTCAACTGTTCTGTGGGCATCGGGACCTCGCGCCTGATCGCTAAAGTCTCCTCAGCCCAAGCCAAACCCAACGGCGTCCTCTGGATCGTCCCGGGAGAAGAAGCTAAGTTCCTGGCTCCGCTGGACGTCCGCGAAATCCCCGGCGTAGGAAAGGTCATGGAGGCCCATCTCCACTCTCTCGGTGTCCAGAAAGTCGGCGACCTCGGCAAACTCGAGGACTCCGAATTGGAAGATCGCTTCGGCAAATGGGGGCTCGCTCTCGCCGGCAAGGCTCGCGGGGAAGACGCGGGAGGCTGGTTCGACAGCGAAGTGGGCGCTGACCTCGACGCCAAGTCCATCAGCCATGAGCACACCTACAACGAAGACACCGCCGATCCGGCTCAACTGGAATCCACGCTGATGCGGCTCAGCGAGATGGTCGGCCGCCGCCTGCGCGAAGCGAATTTCTACGCGCGCACCGTGCAACTCAAGCTGCGCTACAAAGACTTCACCACCATCACTCGCGCCCACACTCTTCCGGCCCCAACACAGTTAGACACCGAGATCTTTGAGCATATCCGCGCACTCTTCCGGAAAAATTGGAAGCGGGGAATTCAGGTCCGGCTGCTGGGTGTGCACGCGTCGGGGTTTACGACGCAATCAGCCCAGATCGATCTGCTCGACGGCAACCGGCAGCAACGCTGGAAAGACGCGCTCGCCGCGGCCGACAAGCTTCGCGACAGGTTTGGCGAATCCAGCGTCGGACTGGCTGCTGGACTCCGCGGCAGCTTCCGTGAGCGCACCCATGAGAATCCGGCAGGTCTGCCAGGAAAAGGCAAAGGAAAGAGCTAGGTAGTGAACGGTACCCTAACCGGGGTTTAAATGAGCAGCAAACGGTTTCCTTCGTGTACCTTAGTGTCCTTAGTGGTTGAAAGATCTTGGGAGCTGCGGGAGCATCAACTCAGGCCCGCACCCGCCCCAACACCGCATTAGCCCGCCGAAACCAAGGCCGCTCGCGGCGCTTCAGATACCCCGGCATGGTTGGCTTCTTATCCAAAATCTTCTTCGCCCACTCCCGCGCCTCCGCCGCCCGGCCCTGGGATTCGAGGAAGAGCGCGTAGTGGTAATAGGTCTCTGAGATGGTTGAAATCCGCGTCGCCTCGCGAAACATCGCATCCGCCTTTTCGCTCTGCCCCGTCTGCGCGTAAGCCCATGCCAGCAATCCTTTAGCGCGATGAAAGTCATACCCCGGGTCCGATTTCACGGCCCGCTCCAGGTCAGGCACCGCCGCCGTGAAATCTTCCAGTTCAATCTCTGCGACGCCTCGCCGGTAAAACGGATCCACCGAATCAGCCCGCGCAGAAATCGCCTTGTCGTAACAAGCGCGTGCCCGCGCATAATCGTGCTCATCCAGGTAGAGCAGCCCGAGTTCCTCGTAATTACCCGCCGACGGGTTATCGAGAATATCCCGTTCCAGTTCATGAATCCGCCGCCGCCGCGGAAACATTTGAAAGGAATCCCGCAGCAAACTGGCATCCGGAATTACCTCGACCAGGATGTACACCAGCGCGCCCACCCAATGAAACAGGATCACCCAGATCCAGAAGAAGTTTGGCCTCCGCCGGATGAAGTGAACCAGCGCGAAAATCCTCAGCGCAATCGCCCACCACGAAAATGCGAAAAAGAGGAACGATCCCATCGTGAAATCGCACTATAGCACGCGTGGCAGCGTTCGTCGGAGGATGACGAAAACGCGGCGAATTTCGCGAGCGGAGATAGCACGCGGGTCCTGGGTCAGCAGGTCCAGGAAGAACTCCAGACTCGAAACTCGAAACTCTACTTCTTCACTTCCGGTTTCGGCGCTGCCGGCGGCGTCGCCGACACCAGGACATCCTTCACCGACTGCGGCAGTTTGTCGGCGCCTGCCAGCAACAAACTCACCTGCCACATCTGCGTGGTCGAGAGCGAGGTGCTGAATCCCGGCATTCCGGTCATCCGAATGCCGCCAGCGACCTTCCAATAGCTCTCGCCCGGCGGATCGTCGGTGACGCCCTTGCCTTCCATCAGCTTGGGCGGCTTCGGAAACATTCCCTTGGCAATCGCCGTCTGCGGAGCACCAGGCAAACCATGACACACCGCGCAATGATCTTTATAGAGCTGGGCCCCGGCCGCAAGATTGGTTTCATCGGCTGGAATCGGCACCGTCTTGGGCACCTCTTTGTCCAACCGCGCATGCAGGGCCATATTGGCAAACATTTTTTCGAACGGCATTGGCGGGGCGGTCACCGCCACCGGCGCTATCCCAGTTGAGAAATAGAAGTAAACAGCAAGTGGAAGAATGATGAGGCCAATAATAACTCCAAACAAGAACTTTCCCATGTGCACGTTCTCCTCGAAGGTTTACTTCGCCCTTGAATAGTAGCGCAGATGATCCCATTCGCCCCATCGAACTTACATACTTTTACCTTCGCCATCCAACCAACTGAACCCAGCGGCGTCGCCGACTCATCACGAGTAACGATCCCACGTCCTGTACAATGTGGTACTCCCCTCTACTCCCAGGCCCAGCCTGGCATGCGAACAGCGAAAGGAAGCGACTTGATCGTTCTGGTCATTGGCGGTGCGGGATATATCGGCAGTCATGCGGCTCGTGCCCTGAAGCGCGCCGGGCACGAGGTCATCGTTTTCGACAATCTCAGCACCGGCTATGAATTCCTGGCGTCGGGGTTCGAACTGATCAAGGGCGACATTCTCGATCCGCAGGCGCTTGCTCCAGCACTCTCCCGCGCGGATGCAATCATGCATTTCGCCGCTCACGCCTATGTCGGTGAATCAGTAGCCAACCCAAAGAAGTACTTTCACAACAACGTCGAGGGTGGCCTCTCGCTGCTGAATTCCGCGCTCGCAGCCGGAGTAAAGAAGATCATCTTTTCTTCCACATGCGCCGTGTATGGCGAGCCCGCCAAGGTTCCTATCGAAGAGAACATTCCGCGCCAGCCCGTGAACCCGTATGGGGTCTCCAAACTGTTTTTTGAGCAGGCGCTCGAAAGCTACGACCGCGCTTATGGATTCCGTTTTGCCAGCTTGCGATATTTCAACGCCGCCGGCGCGGATGAGAGCGGCGAGATTGGCGAGTTGCACGATCCCGAAACTCACCTGATTCCCCTGGCCCTGCGCGCGGCTGCCGGTCTGGGACCGGAATTGCAAGTCTTTGGCTCAGACTATCCCACGCCCGACGGGACCTGTATTCGCGACTACATTCACGTAAACGATCTGGCCGACGCCCACGTAAAGGCCGTGGAACATCTCGCGGCCGGCAAGGACAGCTTTGCCGTGAATCTGGGCACCGGCCAGGGAGCATCGGTGCAGCAAGTGCTTTCGGCCGTCGAGAAGATTACAGGCAAGCGCGTTCCTCGCAAGAACGTGCCTCGGCGCGCAGGAGATCCGCCCGCGCTGGTCGCGAACCCGGCGAAAGCACAGGCTCTGTTGCAGTGGAAGGCTTCGCGCAATTTGGGTGACATCGTCGCGACCGCGTGGAATTGGATGGAGCGCCAGCGCGCCGTAACAGTGCGGTAAAAAATGAGTTCTGAGGAGCGCACAGGCACTCTTCTCCGTGTTCCTCTGTGCCCTCTGTGGTTAAGCTCTCGAAACTGAGGAAAGTATGGGAAACGATCTGGCAGGGAAGAAAGTCGCATTCTTAGGCGCAGGCAAGATGGGCGGCATCATTCTTCAGGCTCTCCTGAAAAGTGGATTGCTCTCGGCAAAATCAACTTCGGCCACCGTGGCTCATGAAGAGCGGGCGCAGGCCCTCGCCGCAAAGCTCAAAGTGAAGGTCGGCACGAATAATGTGGAAGCCGCCAAGGACGCCGACGTCATCGTGATTGGCGTGAAGCCGCAGGTGGTCGAAGACGTAGTTCGCGAGATCAGCGGCCACATCTCTCCCAAGCAACTGATCGTTTCCGTGGCCGCATCGGTACCCACATCGATGATCGAGAAAAATCTGCCTCCCAATGTTCCCGTGATCCGCGCCATGCCCAACACTCCGTGCCTGTTGGGAGCCGGCATGACTGCGATCTGCAAAGGCAAGCACGCCAGCGCTGACGACGTTGCCCTGACGTCTCACCTGTTTAATGTTGTGGGCAGAACGGTTGTGGTCGACGAAAAGCACATGGACGCCGTGACCGCCCTTTCTGCCAGCGGCCCCGCTTACATCTACATCATCCTTGAATCGTTGGCAGAAGCGGGCGTGAAGGTCGGATTGCCTCGTGATATCGCCACGCTGCTGGCCGCCCAAACTACTCTGGGCGCGGCCAAGGTTGTCCTGGAGACAGGCGATCACCCCGCACTTCTCAAAGACGCAGTGACGACTCCGGCCGGCTGCACCATCGACGCCATCATGGAACTGGAAGAAGGCAAGCTGCGAGTCACTCTGATCAAAGCCGTGGTCAAAGCAGCGCAGCGGGCGAAAGAACTGGCGTTCAGCTAGCCTGACGTTTCATTTTCCAGTTTCAATGAAAATGCTGATCGCGGTCCCACACCGCGTTCCTCTGTGGAATATGCTTTTGTGGTGCTACATTTGGGCTAGTCGCTGCTAAGAAGACAAAATTGGAAAACCCAAGGGAATCGGCATGGAACCGCGCTTAATCCTAATCAATCTGCTGATCAAGCTGGGCGTAGCCGCGGCCATTTCCAGCAGTCTTGTGCGCTCCAAGGAGTTCAAATCTCTGCTGTTCCGCGAGGAGCGGACCTTCCGCCAGAAAGTGTATCTGGTGCTCTGGTTCGGAATTCCGGTCATGATCGGCGTCTGGATCCGACTCTCGCAGGCGACTTTTCAGGCCAGCGACATCAGTTTCGAAACCGCACTCCTGCTGGGCGTGTTGGTCGGGCGCTGGGCAGGATGCTTAGGCGGAGCGCTGATTGCCATTCCCGCCTTGTTGCATGGCGAATGGGCCGCCATGCCCTTCCATGTCCTTTGTGGATTCCTGGCCGGACAGTTGCGCACCATGGCCGACGACAAGGACCTGATCTGGTCCTTTTCGCCCTTTATTGACCAAAGTATCTTTCGCCTGATTCGGCGCAATTTACCTCGGCCAAGGCTGTTCGATTGGCAATTCATGTTCTTCGTGACGATTGTCGGGTTGCGTCTGGTGCAAAGCGAAATGGCGCGCTACCTTCCCAACTCCATCTTCAGTATTGAGAGCCCTAATAATTTCTGGGTGTGGGGCGCCATTTACGCCGCGACGGTGGCTGCCATCGGAATCGAAATTAAAGTCTTCAACAGTGTGCGGATCCAGATCAAAGTGGAAGAGCAGGAGCGGCTGTTGCTCCATGCCCGCATGGAAGCCCTGCAAAACCAGATAAATCCTCACTTCCTGTTCAATACGCTCAACTCAATCTCTTCTTTGGTTCGCTTCGATCCAGATACTGCGCGCGATGTGATCTTCAAGCTGGCCACCATCTTGCGCCGGCTCCTCAATACCAGTGAGGCTTTTGCGCCGCTGCGAGAGGAATTCGAATTTATCGACAACTATCTCGATATCGAAGTGGTCCGCTTTGGCCGCGATAAGCTGCACGTCGTGAAAGAACTGGATCCCGCATCACTCGATGTGGTCGTTCCCAGCATGCTTCTTCAGCCGTTGGTCGAGAACTCGATCAAGCACGGACTTTCGCCCAAAGTGGAGGGCGGCAGCATCTTTCTTCGCAGCCGGGTGGCCAATTCACGCCTCGTCATTGAAGTTGAGGACGACGGGGTTGGCATGGGCAGCGCGCAGTTGGAAGAAAGCAGTACCTGGGCGGGAATGGGGATTGGAATGGCCAATATCTCCGAGCGTCTGCACGTGCTCTACGGCGACACCGCGCGCATGACCATTGATAGCCACGAAGGGAAGGGAACCCTCATCCGCATTCGGCTGCCGCTGGTGGAAGCTGACAGTTCCGTGCCCGAAGGTTTCTACGCCGAGCGCTCCAGCACGCGCCGGTAAAAATCTTCATATTGCTTGACGATCTTCGTCGAACAGAAACGTTCCATCGCCGCCGCCCGCGCCTGCTTCCCCATCTCTCGCAGCCTCGTCTCGTTGGTCAGCAACTCGATCGCATACCGCGCCATCGTGTCCACATCACCGACGTCGGCGAGATATCCTGTTTTCCCGTGGTCCACAACTTCCGGCACACCGCCCGCCCGGGTGGAAATGGGCACCACTTCACAGGCCATGGCTTCCAGCGCCGCCAGGCCGAATGACTCCAGTTCGCTCGGCAGCAGCATGATATCGGCCACGGACAGCTTGTCGTAAATCTGGTCCTGTTTTCCGAGGAACAGCACGTCGTCGTGAATGCCCTTCTGCACTGCCAGCCACTCCGCCACCGAGCGGTCCGGCCCGTCTCCAATCAGAAGCAGCCTGGACGGAATCTGTTTGTGGACGCGGTCGAAAATTTCGATTACATCGGTGAGTCGCTTGACCGGACGAAAATTCGACAAGTGCACCAGCACCCGCTGGTTCTCGAGGGAATACTCGCGCCGCATCTCCTCGGCCATCTGCGGATTCCTGCGATAAACATCGCAATTTACCGAGTTGTAGATGACCTCAATCTGGTTCTTTACGTCAAAGACCCGCTGCGTGCGGTCCCGCAGATAATTCGAGATGGCGGTAACTCCGTCACTCTGCTCGATCGAGTAGCGCGTTATCGGCAGATAGGATCGATCCAGCCCCACCAGCGTGATGTCGGTTCCGTGCAGAGTGGTGACGAAAGGCAAGCGTTGCGCCCGCGGTCCCGCGGCCAGCATCTGCCGGGCCAGCATCGCGCTCACCGAGTGCGGAATGGCGTAGTGCACGTGCAGCAGGTCCAGAGCGTATAGCTGTGCAACCTCGGCCATGCGGGTGGCCAGCGCCAGATCGTAGGGCGGATAGTCGAATAGCGGATAGCGTGAGACCTCAACCTCGTGATAGTGGATATTGGGTTCCTCGCCCCGCAGTCGAATGGGCTGCGCGTAGGAAATGAAATGGATCTCATGCCCCCGCTGGGCCAGTTCCAGACCCAGTTCCGTGGCCACGACGCCGCTGCCGCCGTAAGTCGGATAACACGTGATCCCAATTTTCATGCGCGAGCGCTCATAGCCTGTGTCATTCGATGGCTCGAGGGAGCGATGGTTGCAGATTTTACACGAGGGGCTTTGCGGGCAGCGACACGCCGCAGAGATGGGAGAAACCAGCTACTGTTCTTGCTGGCTTGTTGTCTTGGGACCGAGGCTGATGGTGCCGGGATCGAGCTTCTCCAGGTGTGCCTGAAAACGCTTCTTCTGCTCTTCGGTCAGTCCGGTGAATTCAATTCCCATACCCACGCCGGGGTCGCGGGTACGAACTACTGCGCTCGGAGTTAAGCGGTCATCATCGATCCATAGATCGACTCGCAACGAGGTGGCCACTGCCAGCGGCATCACCGTCTCGACATAACAACCATTTCCGCTGATGTCGGTGGCATTCACGCGCAGCGGCGTGTTGACCCGCTCGTCCCGCAGTTCTACTGGGTAGGAGATCTTATGGCGCGCGAACTTTCGGCGGTTGTCCTGCCGCTGTTCCATCCGTTCTTCCGACTTCATGCCTGTCGGAAGGGCGGCTGCCCATGGACAATCCTGTTCCAGAACCAGCTGTACGCCCACCTGGGTTTTCTTCAGCGCTCCCGCATCCACCATCCACACGACCTTGCAGCGCGCCTTCTTGCCTTCGTATTGCACTCCGATAACGTCGCCGACCTTCAGCTCGGGTTCGATGCCATAGAGGCACGCGCCCGTGGCGCTGATATTTTGCGCCATCGCGTTCTGGAAGAAAGGCTGGCCATTGGCGCCCATCCCCCACACTTTGACCTTCAAGTCCAGAGTCGCACGCGGAGCTGACCCTTGGGCCGACATGACGTACCCCCAAGCCTACCTAGAACGCTGAATTCTAACCCATCATACTATCTCCAGTTTGCAGGTAAGGTTACGAGAGTACCTTGAATGTACTGGGTCCTCAGTGCCAAAAAGGGAAGTAACCTGAAGATTCGAAAAGGAAATGGCTGAGTTCGCAAGCTCGCCGGTCTCGCCCTACTTCGCGAGATCCCGATACGAAATCAGTTCGATTCCTTCGCGCGCCAGCAAGTCTCTCGCATCCGGCAGCGTCAGAACGCGCAACTCAGTCTCTCGCGACTCCCGCAGACGCGTGTTGCATGCCCGCAATTCTGCGTCGTTGTACCCGGGATGGCAGACAAACTCCCACGTTCCCTCCGGAATGCTTCCCGCAATCGCCTGGAATAGCTTTTCATCAAGCGTTCCCGTGACCTCGATTCCCAGGGTCCCATCCGGTGTGACGAACCCTTCGCGCTCCACAGCTCTGTGAAAGGTCCCGGCAAAACGCCGGAGGATTCTCACTTCCGCATAGCGCGTCCACAAGTTCGGCCTGGCCAGCAGTCGGCCCGAGCGCAGCGGAAAGCGGGGACCGAAGGGGTTCCGCACTGCCTTCACGCCGCAATCTGCGGCAGCGCGCAATACCGGCCTGAGAATCTGCGGGAACAGATGAGTATGCTTGTGGCTGTCCACATGCGAGACCGCGATCCCGGCAGATTGAATCTTGCGGATCTGCGCCGTCGCCTCGGCCGTAATCTCGCCGGCATCGATTTGCCCCGAGAGGGCGCGAACGGCAAACATCTTGATGCCATCGCGAAATTGCCGCGAAGCCGTGAGCGAGCGAACCTTCTCAAGCTCCAGCAGCGGCTCGCCATCAATCAGCACAACATGGCATCCGACGCTAAGCTTCGGTACTGTTTTCGTCAGCGCGATTGCCTCATCGAAAGCCCTGCCGCCGGCCATCAAGGTCGCCGACGTCACCACCCCGCGCGTGTGAGCCTCAACGATCGCCCGGTTCACCCCGGAGGTGAATCCGAAATCATCCGCATTGACGATCAACCTCCGCACCGAGGCAGTTTAACAGGCACAAGATGTGGAATATTCAATGGGGAGGGAAGGAGAGGGACACCATCGGACTATGTGGGGACAGCCGCCCCCGGTTGTCCATCGAGCGAAGCTCGATGCTCTGTCAGCGAAGTTTGCCCGCCTTTTCCGGCCTCGCGTATACTCGGAAAAGCGCGATGTCCTGCCGCTCTAGGTCCCGAGCGGCATCCAGGGCGGTTAGCTCAGTTGGTTAGAGCGCCTCGCTTACACCGAGGAGGTCGCAGGTTCGAGTCCTGCACTGCCCACCATATCATTCATGTCCGACCCGAAGACATGGGTTACAGAATGTACCGGTCACATGGGTAACACTTTTGGGCCGAATGGATTGTCGAGCGGTTCCAGGACTCTGGTCTCCAAATCGAAGTAACCCAGATCATACTGCATAAAACTGACGAGCCCTGGCGATTGCCCGGCAAGAACTCGCCTTTGTAATCGGTGCACCACAGTTCATTGGGGCGCTGTCCTAAAGACAGAGCCGTGTCCTGCGCGCGCCGCCGCGAACCCCGTTCGAATCGATTAATTTCATTTTCATTACGCTGGCTGAGGCTCGAAGAATTTCCTTGTCCGGGTCCGAGTTAAAAGCGTAGGGACCGAACCAAAGCACGAGAGAAACATTGCGCGAATCCTTCATCCCCCGCCTTGGCACGCTGAAGAAAAGACCGTATTTTCCCCAGCCGACCTGTTTGTGATCCTTCGGGATCACTCCACAAACTGGAATGGTGCGTTGTTGATCGACCGCATCCTGAGCGATTGTGGGATTATTCGAGAGCATTGCTATGAATGCGAGAATCGTTGCAAGCCGCATTGAAGTACCCTCCTACTCGGCAACGCCATAATGCCCGAGATAAAACCGCGATTCGCTCAATGGCCTTTTGGGGTGACATCACGGAAACAAAATAACAACTCTCCGGTTTCCTTCGAAGCGAGAGAGAAGCGAATCTAACCGTCTACCAGATGAAAGATCGTGATCTCTGTATTTCCGTGCCGATCCGAATAGGAATAAAATCAAGGCCGAATCATGAGTTTCGTTATCACCTATGAAGAACGACTGGCCCGGCTGGCCGCGACTAAAATTGCCCTTCAACAGACCGACGGTCAGACATTTGAGCATCTGGTACCTACCATTTATGCATGGATCATGGCAGAAGGATTGTCTAATGTTCGTTCGCAGACATTTGATCTCATCGTAGATTTCATCCACAGGGCAATGGAGGAAGGAAAAGATCCCATGCCAATCAGGAAATCAGCGGTGCTTTTCGTCTGCGGGAGGCTGCGCTAGGGGAAGTCCTCGAATTGTGGGCGAACAATAAAGCAAAATTGTGCTAAGGCCTGATAACGTCAGTCATAGCGCAATCCACGGCTTCCCTAGACGAACCCTCACCGCATTTTCCCGTACTGATCCAGATCCTGATCCAGAATGCCGCAAATCTTCCATTTTCCTGACGACTTGCTCACCACGTAAACCGCTGCTGCCTCCCGCAAAACGCTACCATCTTTTCGATAGCGCCGATAAATCTGGTCTACAAGCGCCCGATTGGCTCCCAGCGGCATTACTTCTGTTCGCATGTATTGGCTGTGGTCATAGTTGTCCTTGTCCAGAGCTTCTCGATGATTCTTGTAATATGTCATCACCTCATCCATCGTTCCCCGCACGTCCCACATCGCATTATCTGCAGGCAACCGGATGAAGGGCACTTGGAGGCATTCGCGGATTGCGGCATAGTCCTTCGTCGAATATGCACGGGAATAGCGATCAAACAACTGTCCGATCGCCGCCTTATCGGATTCTCCGAAACTAGCTGCCTTCTGACCCAGAACAGGGCCGGGACAGCATAAGAGACCCGCAACGAGCAGGATCAAGAAGCGGTTCATGCGGGAGAGCGTACCAGAGCCGTTTGCTCGACGCCAGTCGGTCCGTCAGTCGGCGAAAAATTCCCATACCATCAGAGCCCCTTGACAAGCGCTATGCCCTGATTTCCTCAATTGATTTACCGCCCGATCATGCTCGGCGAGCCCTTTCGGATTGCAGGCCAATCTTTTTGTCCCCCCAATGCACCAGCAGAAGCGCTTGGTTTAGCTGATTCCCGCGAAAAACGTGCCTCTTTGTCCGTGTAACTAAAACAAGATACGGCTCGCCACTCTTAGGCGGAGGTGACAGTCATGCGCACACTGAAGGCGTTCATCGGTTCTGCTCTCATTGTTGCGATTGCTTTGGTGGTCATCTCCTGTGGCGGCGGTTCATCACCCACGACTCCCCCTCCTACTCCGTTCACGAGAACCTATAACTTCCCTGGGACGATCAACGTCGCGTGCTCACCAGACCCCTCGGGCGGGTTCAGCTACGGCTTTACTCAGGTTATCTCGGATCAATCCCTTAACACGTCAGGCACGATTACTATCACGTCGATCTCCGTGTCAGCTACAGCGTCAATCGTCTCTACCAGCCTGATCGGGGAGGCGGGATTGGACTGGGAAATATTTATCGGTTCGCAGTCATTCGGCCTACCAACGGGAGAAATCAGCGGGACGGCTACCAACCCTACGACATATTCCAGTGGTGCACCGATACAATTGCGTTTTGCCGAGATTCAGAAACCCGAAAGCGCCGGAAACACCTTTACCTTTACGGGTGTCTACACGTTTGCCACCAACACTCTCACCACAAACACGACAGTCTCGAACTTGCATGGGGCTTCTGCGCCGGCCATAGATGTGAGTCAAGGATTTTACGTCCAGGCTTTCCTTTGGAACGGGGCGCCCGGTTCCAATATCGACTTCAGCGACATCGCCGTTACCATCTCGGGCCAGGAATAGCGCTTGGGTAACCCGCAGAGATGTGTCATTAGCACACACTTGAGGGCTCTCACGGCGTTGTTGCAGTTGTCTATCGCCTACGATCGCCACTGGCTTCAATAAACGGGCGAGCCGACGCAGCTAGCAACGCAGGACTGCATGCTCTCCGATGCTCACGCGTTCGCCTTCCTTGCGCGCGCTCCCTCCGCTCCCGCCCGCATCGCCATCTCTCGCGCCGTTCGCAATTTCTCCACCGGATCGCTGCTGGGAAGAAACTCCATCGCTACAATTCCCCTGTAATTCAACTCGCCGAGTTTCCGGAAAATATTCTCGTAGTTGATCTCCCCCGTCCCCGGCTCATGCCGCCCTGGAACGTCGGCCACGTGCACCAGCGCCAACTTCCGCACGCACTCCGGCAGCTTCTTGATCAGATTCCCCGCGCTGATCTGCTCGTGATAGAAGTCATAAAGCAAGTACACCTGCGGATGCGCCACTTCCTGGACCACCTGCAGCGCCTCGCTGATTTGCGTCAGGTAATACTGCGGATTCTCTTCCGGATCGATTGTTTCCAGCAGTAACCGCACCGGTTTGCCGGCAATCGACTTGCCTTCAACGACTTTCGCCGCAGCTTTCAGGCTCTCGACACAGCTCTGATGCTGCATCTCGCGCGTCATTCCGGGAACCCGGTTTCCCGACATCACAATCATCGTAGGACATTCAATTCGTTCCATGATCGGCAGCGCCCGCCCCAGTTCCGCCAACAAATGTTCGCGGTGATCCGGGCTGCTGACCCCAAATTTCAATCCCGCCGTGCAGTCGAACTTGAGGCCGAGCTCTTTGCGCTTGGCATTGGCGCGGTCAAAATCTGCGTCGGACCACTTCGCATATTCGCCCACCAACTCGACATTGCGGTAACCGGCCTCCGCCACTTTTTCCAAGCGCTGCTCGAAAGGAAGCTCGCGGAAAACTGTCCACAGCATGATCGAGATATCGAATGGCGCTCCGGCCGTCTGATCAGCGTTTGCAGCCGAACTCGCTGCCTGTCCAAATAAATCCATGTTGAGCCCGCAAGCTCCGACTATCGTTCCGGCCAGTGCCTGTCCAAATTTCCTTCGATTCATGAATCACCCAATTTCATCGTCGCAGCCCAACCCGCTCCTACGGCCGTTCGACAAGCGCCCGCACGGCTCCCGTGGAAATTCCGCCGTCTACGAGTAATATTTGTCCAGTTACGTACCGGCTGGACTCGGCCGCCAGAAACACAACGGCCGCGTCCAGATCGCGCATCTCCCCCGGCCTTTTAAGAGGAATCCGATCCCGCAGATACTCAACCCAGGCTTCATTCTCATACAGGACATTATTCTGATCTGTGCGGAACCATCCCGGGGCGAGGCAATTGACCGTGATGCCGTACTTGCCCCAATCGTCAGCCAGGCTCATGGTCAACTGCTTGATGCCGCCGCGGCTCGCGCCGTAAGGGCCCAGCCCCGCATACCCGGCAATGCTGGTCACCGATCCAATATTGATGATCCTGCCATACCCGCGCGGAACCATGCGTCGCGCGACTTCCTGCGCCACAAAAAAACTTCCGCGCAGGTTCGTGTCGAGCACCAGATTCCAGTCGTCCCAGGTCACATCCAGCGCTGGCTTGCGCACGTTGCAGCCCGCATTGTTCACCAGGATATCGACGTGTCCATATTCTTTCTCGGCCGCCGCTGCCATCTGTTGAATGCTGGCGAGATCGCGCACATCGAGGGCACAACAGAAAACCCGCCGTCCCGCAGCCATGATCTCCGTTTCAACATCGCGCAAGCGGCTCGGATCGCGGCTGGTGACCACCAGGTCCGCTCCCGCCTTCGCCAGTGCGCCGGCCATCTGCCGCCCCAACCCGCGGCTCGCTCCTGTAACCATGGCAACCCGGCCGCTCAGATCGAAAAGTTCATTCGGCATTGCAAGTCTCATCCGGAGTCTCCGGCGTAAGCACCACTTTCAGCAGGTTCGGTTCATGCGCATAGAGCCGCTCAAACCAACGCGGCCCATCTTCCAGCGGAGCGACCGCACTAATCAGCGGCTTCACGCGAATTTGCCCACTCGCCACCAGCTGAATCGCCCTCGGATACTCGCCCGCCGACGAGCACGATCCTTGTAACCGTATCTGCCGCGTCACCACTTTCTGCAGCGGCAAGGTGACCTCGGGTGCAATGTTGCCGACGAGCGTTATCGCCCCGCCTTTCCGCACGCAATCCACAGCCGTTCGCACTGTTTCATTGATCCCGATTGCCTCCACCGCAAGATCCACGCCGCGCCCGCCAGTGACGTCTGAAATTTGTGAGATTAACTCCGCCCCGGTTGCTTCGAACACGGCACTAGCCCCCAATTCCGTAGCCAGTTGCAGCCTTGAACGATCAATGTCGGCGACCAGCACCCGCGAACAACCGGCAACCCGGAGCGCCTGCAGGATCAGCAGCCCGATCATTCCCGCTCCAAGTACGAGTGCCGTGTTCCCGTCTTCCATCGCTGAAAGAGATACCGCATGCAGCGCGACCGACACCGCCTCCAGCATTGCCGCCTCCGGGAACGACAGAGTCTCCGGGAGGCGATGAAGAATACGCTCGGGTACCGCCACATATTCGGCAAAAGCCCCGGAGCAGCGGTAATCCGCGCACGAGACGCCCAGCACGCGGCGGTGATCGCATAAATTAGTTTGTCCCCGAATGCAGTAGGAGCACTGGCCGCAAAAAATCGTCGAGTCAAACGTGATCCGCTCGCCCACCGCGAACCTCTTGGCCGCCGATCCGCACGCCGCAACGGTGCCGGCCGCCTCGTGCCCCATAACGATTGGCGGAATTCGTCGTCCCGAGGACCCGTCATACCCATGCACGTCGCTGCCGCAAATGCCGCACGCACCGACGCGGACGACCACCTCATCCGCGCCCGGCGTCGACGCCGCCACGTCGGCAATTTCGAGATGACAATACTGCGAGAGCAACAGCGCTTTCATCTGGCCTGCCTCTTACCGCCTCATCATGGTATGCTGCGTCCCGAAGTATAGTTCACAGCCGCTCCCCGTGATGGCCAGGATTACATGAACATCATTTCGCAACCGCCTACTTGCAATGGACCACAACCTCGCTGAAGATCTGACTGTATGGCCACTAAAGACTTCTCGGCCGGCCTTTTGTTCGGTGCCTTGGTTCTCGGGACTGGGCATTTTGGTTTCGGCCAAACCGTCGCGCAGAAGGCCGTGATTAAACTGACCGGCATTGTCCTCGCCGCCGATCATCGCTGCGCTACGACAGATGTAAAAGACCCGTTCTGTCGAACTTCTGATTGGGCGCTCGCTTCGGGGCGCAAGACTTATCTGCTCTACGGCGACATACCGACCTTGGAGAGATTCGAGCGCAAGCGCGTGAATATCAGTGGTGTTCTCGAAGAAGAACCAGTTGATGAGTACGGCGTGCAAATGATCCGTCGAAGCATCATTGTTCACTCGATGGAAAGCAGCGAATTGGGCGAACAGGCAATCGAGGAACTGGTCAGTGAGTTGAAAGTCGTTCCGTGGCGCGGCCCGGAAAACCATTGCAGCCCGATGTGCTGGGACTTTGCCTTCACCGACCCGATGGTGAAAATCTTACAAGCTGGACGCGGCGCGCAGGACGTTTTGCTGCGCTACTTGAGCGACCAGCCCATACAAGATCAAATCGTGATGCTTCTAGGCGGCATTGGCGACGAAAACGCGATCTGGCCTATCATCGAGACACTTACCGATAGAAATGACCCAACGAATGATCCGGGATCTAAGCGTCTGAACTTAGTCGGAGATTTGGCACTCACCAATCTGACGGTCAGTGACGTGATCTGGCATCATGGCGGGGGAATCTCACCGAACCAGTGTCCTGATCGCCCGAAATCCTGCTGGTCGAAGTGGTGGCTGGCCCGCAAGGATTCGTTCAAGGTCGGCATCGGAGGCGATCGACTATATACAAACTACCGAAACTACGGCATCTACGCCCAGTTTGGCGACACGTCCGTTCCGTAGTTGCTGAAACATCGCCACATCGCTCAATAATCATCGGCCAAAACGTGAAATCCCCCGTTTCGCCAACTACTTTCTCTGTGAGCGCATGCGAAGCAACCTAGTTACAACAATCATAATTCCTGCTCTGAATGTGAAGATGAGTCGTTACCGACGACAGGTAGCGGTACAAGGAGCAGCGATGTCTAATAGATGTTATGAAACCCCTCTGGCGACTCAAAGACCGTCCGCTCCTGTGGCTTTTTGTCGGCATCTTCCTACTGATGTGCGTCACGGCATGTTCGCCCTCAAAGTTTGAGCAGCAGCATAAAGAGGCAGTACTTCAAAATCCACCGGGCATAGAGCTGGAGATTCGCACGAATGGAGAGTTCTATACTGCGAGATGGTCCGGTGCGTGGCGCATTGAAGTACTCGAGGGGATGAATGTAGCAAGTAACCCGACCGCTTCCGACGTGATACATGTCACCGACGGCACTGCTCTCTGGGATCAACCCAGACGACCATGGGTCGGCATTGTCTGTTGTGACTCGCGTTGGATCTGGCTGGATCAGGAACCGGTTCGCATTCCCTACAAATTGTCACCCACCCCAACGGCTTCCCAGCCGCAGTGGCAAACCTTGCATCTTCCGGATAAGCCGGGAAAGTATCGAGTCTATGTAACAACCCACAGGGTCTTTGCGCGTGGCAGCGACAAGAATCCATTTAATGACAAAGGATTTGCGGTTTCCTCGAACATCCTCGATCTGCTTGTGAAATAAAGTGCTGTTCATTGCAACGGTTGCAAAATCGGCATAGCACTTATTGACCTTGTGCCCCTGCACCCTCCACTACCTCGCCGCATTAAACTTCACTCCGGGCCCGAGTAGCGCGATGAATACGATCGCCAGAACCGCCGCAGCGATCATCCACGCCCGGTTCCGTTCGATTTCGGGCATCTGCAATTCGCTGCTGGGGATGCGCCGGCCACGGAGCAACGTCCACATCCACGCCAGCCCCGAATGCCCACCAAAGGACGCGGCCGCCGCCGACAACAGGATCAGGAGCGGCCCCACCGGATTGAGCGCCCCCGCGGCGCAGGAGAGGACGCCACTAGTGAGATAAGGCACCACCGTGAGTTGGCGCGCGCGCCGCACGCGGATTTCAGCATCCTTCCCCAAGAACGGACCCAACTCGCGCACGCACAGCGGAACGAACAACAGGAAATACGTGACCGTTCCTAGTGCAACCAGACCGGCGCGCCACGCCCACGGCGGCTGCCACCCTGCAACCACCGCAGCCCAGTCGCCAAAGTTCCCAATCCCCGAAAAAAGAAAATATCCGCCTGCGTCGAACAAGTTGAGGGTCATCAGCAGCCAGAAGAAGTAGCGCCAAAGTGCGGCCCGCTTGACGGCACGCGCGGTTCCCCAAAAGGCCGCCCCGAAGATCAGATTGGCCAGTGTTCCGCCCGCTGCCACAAGGCGCGTGTTCGCGCTGCACTGGAAGTGCACGGTTGAGAGCACCAGTGGCTGCCCACCAGTGGCGACGCACAAGCCTCCGTGACCAAGCCCCTCGTGGATAAAGTTCGCAATGACTGTGGCAGAAATGGCGATGGCAGCGATGGTCCACAAATCCAGCCATCTCGGCGGGCTCGATTCTGCCGCGGCCATGCGCTGCATTCTAGCAGCGGAGTGGAACGTCGGCCTATTTCGCGCTATCCGCGGCCGCAACCCCCGCACCCACGACAGTAATTTTCTGCGGCCCGCTCGGATCGGGATCGCCGATCCACAGGTTCGCCGTGAAGGTTCCAGCAGTAAGCGGGCTGAACGTGATGCTGAATGTGCAAGACGAGTACGCAGGAACGCTGCTTCCGCAAGTGTTCGTTTCGCTGAAGTACGGCTCTGTGCCACTCCATGCGAGGCTGGTGATGGTCAGCGCCGCAGGGCCGACATTTGTGAAAGTAACCGTCTTCGGGGCGCTCGTGCCGCCGACCATCGTTTTCGGGAAGGTCAACGACTTGGGCTTGATGGTCACTGCCGTTCCCGTCCCGCCGATCGATACTTCCTGCTCCGTGAAGTTGCCTTCATAGAGTTGCACCACGAAGTCTCCGCCTGCAAAGCTCGGAGCGTAATAGATGGTCGAAGTGCAACTCGCCCCTGGCGCCAGCCCGGCTCCGTTGACCCCACAAGTGGTGGTAAAGCTGAAGTCGTTCGAATCGACCCCCTCAATAAGGATATTGGTGAAGTAGACGTCCACGCCGCCACCGTTGGTGAAGGTTACCGTCTTCCCTGCGCTCCTGGTACCAACTAGTTGCTCGGAGAACGTCAAACTGTCCGGCTTCACCGTGACGGGAACATTACCCGTCCCCGCCGTCTGCGTCCCGACAACGCTGCCATTGGTCGAGGTCGCCTTCAAATGGGCACTCGAGGTCCCATTGGCCATGGAAAGAACGAGCGACAAGAATCCAACAAACACGCAAGGGACGCGGAGCTTCATGGGAGCTTATCTCCTTCGGAAAGATACCCTCGTGATGGGACCGAATTGCCTAGGTAAGAAGCCACTACGGAAATGAAGATCCGGATAACGGACTAAGAGCCAGAAGTGCCCAAAAGGTGCGACAGATTATGTTCGGTGACTATGGCCCTGTCAATAGGCAAGTAATTGCAACCGTAACAGTGGGATTGAAAAACGGCTCCTCGACGATGGTTGGCGTTATATCGCTGTAGCTCATCGAGGTCAAAATGTCTGAAGGCCTGATTCGACAATCGATCTACCAAGGCTCAATGGGAGCCCCTTGTTCTTGGCTGCATAACGCCGTTGCTGCTCGTAATCCTTGGGTAGAAACTATGGGACCGTCCCGAGTACTGCGCCTGCGGGTACTGAGGTTAAGTCCGTCCACCCATACCAGACACCATCAGTGTCGGACGCCAGGGGATAGGTCGGCTTGGCAACAATGTCCCATGCCCCCAGGAAGTCACTGCCGGTTCCAGTGAGTGGCGTATCCGCGACGACCCAGTACTGGGTTCCTCCGCTTACTGCAACCGAAGCAAAGTCAGCAACGGCAAGGCTGCAGCAGGTTCCAAAGGACGACAGGTTTACGACGGTGACCGGGCCCGCCAGCAGTGCTCCCGGCGCACCGGCGGAATCGGCATAGATGCTAACGTTCACCTGGTTCGCTCCGCTTGTATACTGCAAAGCAGCCGCTACCATCAAAACGTGGGAATCAGACTTCGGGGTAAAAGGCAGCGCGAAAAATTGCATACGGTAGGGGCTGTTTGGTCCGTTGATGCCCCACCCCGCTGCCAACATAATAAAGGTCCGTCTTTGTACCAAGATTGCTGTAAATCCTTGTCAAAGTTGCAGGAAATTCCGGCGCAGGAACGGGCACCGCAGATTTCTCCTTGGTGTGGACCATCCGGGGGCCTTTACCGTCCTGAGCGAATAGCATCAGATTGCAAACTGCCAAGACGCAGACGAGCAACAAAGTGCCTTTCATAAGGTTCTCCTTGAGTCGAGCTTTCGTTTTGCGGCTTCGCCTTCCTAGCTCCGAAAGCGCATTTGGGGTTAGTCGCCTAATGCCCCGCAATCAAAATTGATGACTGGACGAAAGCAATACGAGGATGCACACAAGAGTTATGTGAGGCTGCGTGGGTGCTCCTTGAAGAAGAGTTTAGGTGTTGCTTTCTCCGAGTCCAAGTTACTGACGGGTGTCGAACCGTCAGTTGTCGCAAAATCTCGGTTACACTCAAAATGCCTCGGTGATCCTAGTTTATCGCAGCGAAAGTAATCTGGCAAATTGTTGCCACTCGGCTATGTTGCGCATGACAACATGACAAAGAAGGTCATCTCCGCATCGGTCGCTCACTGACGTTTTCCCGCCCGGAATCATGTTCGATCCCGATTGCAATGTGCAAATTGCTTTGTTCCCTCCCCGGGTGGAAAAACAGGCGCACAAACCGATGGAACACTACATTGATGCCTTCCTTTACCTTGGCCCCCAGGAGTTTAGACTGAGCGAGCCAATGCCTGCGGACATTGCGCTGGATGCAGATTACATGACCGAACTGCGGCGGCGAGCGTCCCTAATGATCTCTCCGGGCCTCTCTAAATCACAAAAGGAGCTTAGCGATGAGGTTGTGCAGGAGGCTGAAAACCCAATACTAGAGGGAGCACCAAAACCCGCCGACGCCAAAAAGCTTAGGCAGAGCTGCCTCGACGCCAGGAAGCAGGGCAGTCGTCAATAGCGGGCAGATTCTCCTGGTTAATTCCGAAACATTCCCGTAGCACTCACAATCGGCTTTGCGGCTCAAGCGTGAAATGGCCTCATTTCGTCAGTTGAGCTAAGAACTATTGAAGACTTAGAGCCATTGTCTTGAAATCAAAGGTCGTCTTGTGTGCCTGTTGCAGCAGGTCGATCCCGAGATTTCCTGCAAAAAATCTGCTGACCTCGTTAGTGGGCTTGAGCAGCACCCCAACCGACTTGAGTGTAGCCGGGAATCCACCAATGCTGAACTTCAATGATTCCAGAGTGGCAGCCTCCATGTACTTAGCACCGCCGACACCTTCCATTTTGTACGAATCCGTTCTTGTCGCTGAACGGATGAGTTCGGGAAATGCCGACGCGAACGATGGATAAAGGTCGGTATTCGTGGCTCCGGTGTCTAAAACGAACGCCAACGGTCGCTTCTCATATGCAACCTGCACGACTGGGTGGTTTCCATCAAAGCAGAGATCAGCATGAGGTACTCTTTTGTGCGAAGATTCTGGTCCGATCTCAAAACTCTTATCTGCTCCCCAGACGAACTTGTCGAAAGCCAGCAAGACGGGTAGTCCGATGAGTCCACGCGAACCGGAGCTTTGCTCGTTAAAAGGCGGTTGGTTGTCAGGCAAGACTAGAAAGGCCACATGCTTTGTTCGGATGGAGCCGACGGAAAGTTCATCGGCGACTGCAATCCGGCTGTTGACCTGAGTTCCATTCAGGTCTCCGACTTGGACAGATGCCGAGTGTACTCGTAGTCCGAAGCGTTTGGCTTCTGATTCGGTTAGAACAGAAAGCTCCGCTCCTGTGTCGAACCAGTACGTCGCGTGAACACCGTTGATTGAGAACGGCAATCCCCCATCTTGGAGTTCCACCGTAGTCTGTCGTCCTGCACGCTTTTGATCGGGAGTGTCGGCAAGGACAGCAATGACAGGACGACCGCCCAAGGCGTCAGCATCAGTCGGCCTAAGCGCAAGGATGGCGTTCACCTGCTCCAACGCCTTCTTGTATTCACCATGGGTGAAATAGGCGGAGGCTAGAATCCTGTGCGCTTCGACGGCTTCGTCGGAGCTCGGCGCAGAGTTAAAGACGTCTCGGAACTTCCTTTCGCACCGACGCGCATCATTGAACGCGCACGCGACAGCCCCCTGATAGAAGGCCGAAGCACCACCTTGCCTCACGGAATCACGAAGCTCAAACCATTGATGGCTGTCGTAGAGCGATTTTAGCTTGGAGTCGTCCTTCGGCGCACCGAAGCACAACGAGGGCAGAAGAGCCCAGCACGATGCAATTGCCGAAAGTTTACAAAGGTGAGCCACTACGAGGAACGGATTCTATCGGATTTTTTCCTCGCTGGCGAAAAATCCCCATTGCGCTCAATGACCAACAGTCAAAACGTGTAATGGCCTGTTCTCGTCATTTCACAACACATATCTTGACGAATTGATAGTCGAATGGCTACCATCGGCCTCATTGAGGGTAGAGCGTCTTCTATGCCGAAAGAGTCGAAGCAACGCAGTGCCGTTCTGCA
>Ga0209166_10000241_pt1 | contig 70311 bp, 61 predicted proteins | sample Coa_R1_3_FD_187151 | JGI IMG/M metagenome (GOLD analysis project Ga0209166, IMG submission 187151) | Surface soil microbial communities from Centralia Pennsylvania, which are recovering from an underground coalmine fire - Coalmine... | ecosystem: Environmental > Terrestrial > Soil >...
CTCTCGGCGCGAGCCCCAGGCCGCAGCCTGCCCATGCAAGTGCGCCAAGCCCTGCTGCTCGGCCTGAGTTTCAATCTGTACCGCTTGAGGCATCGTCACCTTTTCCTGAGGATGTCAACAGAGCCAAGTGACTTCTACTTTTGCCGTGCCGTTCATTTTACGTACTCGAACGAACCTGAAGCCCTGGGAACGCCAATCGCTGATTGGCGTCCTCTTCGACGCCAACCAATGGCCAGTCGGTTCGCGTTTTGTGCCCAAAACAGGCAATTCTGGTGAATGGCGTTTCCGTTAGATCTCGTCTGCATCCACCTCAATCGCCATTTCCCGGTACGCGCACAAGGCGTTCGCCAACTGCATCTGCCGCGGCGTCCGGCACTCCGGCTCGAACAACCTCGGGCTTCCCACAACGATCACCGCCGTTTTCGCGCGCGATGTCGCTACATTCAGCCGGTTCAAGCTGTACAGAAACTCCATGCCGCGCGGCGCATCCTCCGGCGATGAGGTTGTCAGCGAGTAGATCACTACCGGCGCCTCCTGCCCCTGAAATTTGTCCACCGTGCCGATGCGCATCTTTGGCAGCCGCGCCGACAAATCCGAAACCTGCGCGTTATAGGGCGCAACAATCAAAATGTCGTCTTCCATCAACTTCCTGCTATTCCCCGCCCCATAGAACCATTTCACGCCCGGCTTCAGTAGCCCCTCTACGATCCTAACCACAACTTCCACTTCTTCTGCGCTTGCGTTGCGGTTGCCGTCATGCTCCACGGAAACAAACCACAATCCCGCCCCCTTTAGCCACGCGTGCCCTTCCAGAACTCTGCTCTTGGCAATCGCTTGCGAACTCAGCTTGCCTTCATAGAAAACTTCCGAGGTAAACTCGCAAACCCTCGGGTGCAGTCTCCAACTTTCGGGTAGCAAAAACCCCATGTCTTCCGGAATAGTCTTTTTGCCGTTCAGCAAGTGTTCTAGCGCAGATTTTTCCGCGCCGTCAGGGTGACTACCCTTCGTCGGCCGTTCCAATTGTTGCGGGTCTCCAAGCAGGACGAGTTTCTTTGCTGCCTGGGACACCGCAAGCACGTCCGCCAAGGACATCTGTCCCGCTTCATCAATAAAGAGCACGTCTACGCATTCGAACGCTGCTTCCGGTGCCCATAGCCATGAAACTCCGCCGACCACGTTCGCTTTTCCTGAAGTCAATGCGCTCCACGCCTCTTCATTCTTGTCCTTCGCAACCGCCACACCGTCGCTCTCTTCCCCGCCAGGCTGTCTGTGCAGGCAACGCACATTGGGGACATCCTTGTCGCGCGCGGCCTCCACCACGTCTTCGAGCAGCTTGCGTATCACTTTGTGACTCAGCGCCGTAACACCAATCTTCTTGCCTTGTTTCACAAGTTCGCAAATCATCCGCGCGCCGGTATACGTTTTTCCCGAACCAGGTGGCCCCTGAATGGCAAAGACCGAGTCCTGTAGCGCCAGGGCGATGCGGCTCGCCGTGTTTGCGGGTATTTCAGATGCCAGTAGCTTGAGTTTCTCCCCGTGCATAAGACGCGGCGGTTTGCGAAGCAGCAAATCTCGCCCCGCGCGGTATTCCCCTGCCGAGTCGATGCCATTTGCCCCAACCCATGCTCCTATTCGATAGAGAGAGCCAGCTTGCGGGTCCGTGTTGAGCGGGGCATCCCACATGTACACACTCATTGGATGGACCTCAGCCGTCTTCTTCGTCTTCTTGATATCCACGATTCCTTTTATGTGATCGATCCCAACGACCTCGCCGAATCTCTCTTCTCCGTAATACACATCCTTGCCTGGCCGCACATTGCTCTTTTGTGGATCGAACGAGTAGCGGTCTGTCGGCACTTGCCACCCTGAGTCGACTCTTTTCACAAAATGCAGTTTCGTCAGCCCTACTCGCTCGTCCAGCAAGTCTTCATCGCCCATCTCCGCGAGCCTGTAGCCTTCTTGCCAGGCGCTTTTGTCTTCGCGGCGATGCCAGCTCAAAAGTTGCGCCAGCAGCCACCGCGCGGCTTGGCCTTCCGACCGCGCTTCGGGATCCGCTGGAATCCCGTCGCAAATCTGTAGCGTAAGCGCCTCAGTTCGATCCAGCTTTTCTTGTAGCTTCTCCGAAGGGTCCCCGCTCTTTTCTAAGGGCCGCGGTACCGCCATACCGCGGCTCACCAGCTTGTTCCGTTCTTCTTCCAGCCAATCTCGCAGCCTTGACGTCGATACGCAGTCCTCGCAGTTGTAACCTTCCATCACTTCGCGAACTTCTTGCGGTAGCACCTCATCCCCCCAACCCAATTCCAACCGGTGCTCCACGTACCTCATCGCGCTCCGCGATTTTTCTAGCGGCGTCCTTCGCGCGAATTCGTAAAACGCTTCAATCTTCTTCAACGAATACTCTTCAACGCTTGCCCGCACGCCCTGCTTGAACGCTTGATGCAAATCCACCAGCACGCCGGCTCGCAGCATCCGGTCGATTTCGTTTTCCCGCGTCGCATGCATCCCCATCAAGCGCTTCAGCGTTCCCGGCTCGTACCCGCCAAAGTGATAGACGTGCATTTTTGAATCGGCTTCCCTCCGCCGTGCGATTTCATCCACCAGCCATTCGAAGCACTGCTTCTCCTCCTCGCGATTCAATGCCCACCGCTTTTCATAAACCAGCTCTCCCGCCACATCACGAAATGCAAATCCAAACAAATATTGCAACCCTTGCTCGTCTACGAATGGATCGCCCTCGAAATCCATAAATATGTCGCCCTTAGATGGCTCTGGTAGCCGGCAGAAACCCGTCCGTTCAACCACGGGCAACAGCTCGTGTTTCAGCTTTTTCTCCGTCCGCCCCTCTACCTGCACGCGCGCCTGCTCGCGCCTGTTTTCATACGTTTGCTTTGAACCATGTCTTGGTCGCTGCTTCAGCGGAATCGCCAGCGCAGCCAGCTTAGCCATGGTCCCTGCGTCCCACGCCTCAAACTGGTCCCGCTGCTGTCGCCGGATGTCCGCCACCAACGACAAATGATCGTCCGCGCGCCTTCGGCCATCGCACTCGCGAAACCACTTGCAGACGTTGCAGTGCTCCACCGGTTCCGGATAAGTCACCTCGGCCGTTTTCATTTCCCGCTCAAACGTCAGCGGATACTGTCCGGTCGTTGTGGACACCGCCTTCTCAACGGAACTGCTGAGCAAACCGCTATGCGCATCCCCGGTAACTTCGCGACAACCCGATTTGACTGCCTCAATTAGTCTTTTCTTCACATACCGGTAGAACGCCGCGTACTCGGACACACGATATTTTTCGCCAGCAAACCCTTCGCCTGGCGGCACCACCCACAAAAACTCTGGCGCCGTCCCTTGAGTTTTCTTCAGCAGCTCCGAATACAGCGAAAGTTGCAGAATCGTCGTCGCCTTTGTTTCTCGCGCCAGCTTGGTGTCCGCAACTTCGTACGACCACGGCCAGCGCTCGCTTGGAGTGGGTACGCGCCGCAACACGTCCGGCCGCCCAAACCATTCCCCGTCGCTCAGAGCCCCTTGCGCAATCAGGTCTGCGCCGCGCTCCATGAGCGCCAGCGTTTCCTCAATCAACCGCTTTTCTTCTTTGGGGGAGATGTGGCTCAGGTTTTCGACAGTCCGCCCTTGAGCGCGTAAATAGGCCAGGTACTCGCGTTCATGTCGCTCGCCGCGTTCGCGAATTACCGCCAAATCCGGAGCCGCCCACTCGGGTTCGTCGCGCTTCCCTTGCGCCACCTGCAAGTCCAGCGTCGTCAAATGCCGGCAAGCTAGGTGGTTGCTCAGGTCCGTGGCGCTTAGCCGGATTAGTTGTTCCGTTATCTTCATAGGCAAACTCTAGCGACATTTTCCGCTCGGAACATATTAAAAAGAAAACCCTTCTACTTGGTCGATGCATCCAAATCTTCTGCTGATCGAGTATTAAGCTTAATTCTTCTTATGCGCCCGCACCGCGCGGTTCCTTACTTTTTCCGCTACCAACTCATCTGCAAGGCATCTACAAAGTTCCGTATATTCTTCCAAGTTCCGTATGCTCTAAGCCTCGTGTTTTCACACTCTTCCAAAAACCACCCGGGTGGGGGGTATTATTCCCAAATCGGAACGCCAACATGTTGGCTATCCTGGCCCCCCAGGAGTACCCTAACGCACTTGCAGCTGACGCATTCCGACGTCACACCAGGGAACAACTCCAAGGGGGTTCGCGTGGATACCACAAAAGTGGTTCTGGCAATGCTTGACGAAGCATATGAAAAGAAAACCTGGCACGGACCAAACCTGAAACAGTCCCTCAAGGGCGTTTCGGTTGTGCAAGCGGCGTGGCGTCCGGGAGTGGGCCGGCACAACATTTGGGAGGAGGCGCTGCATGCCGCGTATTGGAAATACGCGGTGCGCCGGAGGATTGAAGGCAACAAGCGCGGCTCGTTTGCTCTGAAAGGCAGCAATTTCTTCCCGCGCCCGGAGAAGGGCAACGCCACGGAAGCTGCCTGGGCTGCCGATAGGAAGTTGCTGGAGCGCGAGCATCGCGCACTGTGCGCGGCAGTGGCGAAAGTCCTCCGCACACCGCGTGGCGCTAAATTCCTGCGCCACGTATATGGAGTTGCGTTTCACGACGTTTACCACGCGGGACAGATTCGCCTGCTGCGTCGTTTGCAGGAACGCTGAAGAAGAAATCGGAGAACGGAGACGAGAGACCAGAAGGTAGGGAACAACGATTGGAGGTCCAAGACTAAGGAGAGCGAGACATAAAAACACAGCGAGACGTTGCGCTTACGTTGAGACTTCTCGAAGAGCGCGAACGATCGCTGCCAGGTCCGCAGCGTCCTGGAAAAGGCGAATGGCGGCGAGGCCGGAAGCGCCGGCGGAAATACAACCTGCCGCGTTCTCCAAAGTGATTCCGCCGATGGCCAGCACGGGAAGCGGGACGGCGCGGCAGACTTCGGCAAGGCGCTCTAGCCCTTGCGGCGCGCCGTAAGCAGTCTTCGACGGCGTTACGAACACGGGACCAAAAAAAAGATAGTCCACGCCGCTACGTTGTGCTGCCTTCGCCGCTTCGAGCGAATGGCAAGAAACGCCGATCAGGAAATCCTTACGGCCCAACGTTCTCACCAGGCGCTGTGCTTCTTCCGGCGGTAAGCACTTCTCGCCAAGGTGCACGCCGCCTGCTTGCGCGGCCAGTGCGACGTCGAGCCGGTCATTTACCAGAATGCGCGTGGAGAATTGTTCGCGCGCCGCTTCGGTTTTCGGTGAAATCGCAGCTTTCGCGCTAGCACCTCGCGAACGGGTGGAAGCAAGTCGCATGGCTTCACCGGTGAGTGAGCTGCATTCTTTTCCCGAGAGATCTTTCTCCCGGATTTGAATCCAGTCGACGCCCGCCGCAGCGGACGCTGCGATTTTCTCCAGGAGAATTTTGCACGCATCGAAGGGTTGACGCGCTTCAAAGATTTCGGTGGAAACAACACTATGCCGGTCCGTTACGTAGCAAAGCAACGGAACGCTCTGCGGTTTATTGAGGCGGGACACGGTCTGGGTCCTGGCGTGAGCCAATCCATCCGATGGCCAGGAGGATGTCCAGGACGCCGATGCCGCTCACCGCGCCACGGAAGAAGGGATGAAGCACCACGTGCATGAGCCAGGGGTAGTGGCTGAGAAAATAGTTCGTCTCCCAATAGATGGACCACGGTAGATAAAGCAGCAATGCGCCCATTTCGAACGCGAGTACAACCAGAAGTGCGCGATAAATCCGGTTCATGGATGTTTGGAAATCCGTCCCGCCTGGATGCATCTCGGGTCAGCGGATGGGCTTCTGAAGAGCTGCGATCCGTTCGGCTACGTCGCGGTAGTCGATGTTCATCGCGTAGACCTGGGAGAAACTCTTTAGCGCCGCGTCCTGCTCGCCCGCCGATTCCTGGGCAACACCCAAATCATACCGCAAGGCGAGCGTACTTTCCGGGTCCATTCCGGGAGTGCGCAGGGCGCGCTCGTACCAGATCGCGGCGATGGACGGCTGGCCCTTTTCCATGAACGCCAACCCCAACAGCGTGCAGCACTGCATGGTGTAGCGAAATGGGCGGCCGCTGTCGCTGGCTTTGGCCACTTTCTGGAATTCGCTGATGGCTTCTTCAAGAAGGCCCATCTCGCGGAAGGCGATTCCGAGATTGTAGTGCGTCTCCAGATCTTCTTCTTCGGCGCCCATTTCGCCAAGTTCGGCGCGAAACTCTTCGAAGACTTCCTTAAGCGGGCCGGACTCCGCGGAAGGCGGTGGCGGAGCAGGAGCCTTTGATTTTGCAGCCGGTGGCTCCGCCGCGCTCGGCTTCGAATTGGAGAAAGATGGAGCGAGAGAATCCATGCCCAGCTGGTCAATTTCCGCGGCGAGGTCCGCAAGGAATTGGTCGGATTCGAGACCGCCGACAGGAGGAGTTGCCGCCTTGTTCTGTGCGACCGGTCTCTGCGCCGGCGGCGGTGCAACGGGCGGCTGAGGAGGTTTCTGATCGTATGCCGGGACCAGATCTTCCTGTTCGAGCACGAGTTCGTAGTCTTGGTCCACTTCGAGTTCGGGCTCGACGGGCTTCGCTGGTTTTAGCGGGACTTTAGCAGCAGGCTTTTCCTTGGGCTTGGGAGCAGGGGGCTTGGCGGCAGGCTTCTCGAGCGGAATCGGCGGAGCCGCTGCTGCCGGCGTTTCGTCCGCTGCAACTGGAGCAGATTCTTCGCTGATTTGAAACTCCTCGACGTGCGCCGGTGCAGGTGCTTTCGCTGGCGGCGCGGCAGGAGCTTTCGCTGCCGGAGCTGGCGTCTTTGCGGCGGGTGGAGCAGTCTTCGCAGGGTGCGGCGGAGGTGCCGCGGCGGCTGGCTCGTGAGTTTCTTCGAGCAGGTTGGCCCACTCATCTGACAAGTCGACTTCGTGGACTTCTTCTTCCTCCGTTGCGGCAGCAGCCGGTTCAGGTTGCGGCTGGGATACGGGAGGAGCGGGCGCGGAATTCACGGCCGCAGGAGCAGGCTCAGGCGCTGCAGGGACGGCCGCGATTTCCGGAATGGCCATTTCGGCCGGTTCTTCGGCCGCTGGTTTCGTTGCAACCGGTTCGGCTGAACCAACCACGCCGGCGAGTTCCTCGTCGGACATGCCGGCGGCGCGCTGAAAACGGCGCCGCAATTCAGCAAAACGCTCGGCGCTGCGTTTGTCTCCGGTTTCGGTGTGAATTTTCTCCAACTGCGCTGCCAGCTCCGCGGTGCGGCGGTCGTCCCCGGCCCCGAGGACAAAGTCGAGCAGCTTTTCGAGCGTGGGCGTATGACGCGGCGCGCGGCGCAGAATCGCTTCGAGGAGGCCGATCGCTTTCTGCGTGAGGCCGTAACTGGCGAACAAATCTACGTCGGTGAGCGACTGAGTGATGAATTTCTGCGTCTCGTCGTCCAGTTGCGGATCAACCGCCGCAGAAGGCTGAGATTCGGGACCGAATCCGCTTACATCGGAGCGCAGCTTGGGAGTGGGAGCCTTGGGTATTTCCGCGCGCAGGTGGTCGACGGCGATCTTGGGAGCCTCAGCGATTTCTTCAACGGCATGAGCCGGCGGCATGCCCATTTGGCGCAAAACGTTGTTGAGCTTGCGCTTGGCGGAATCGCTGTCGGGCTGGCGCTCGACAAGCTGCTCGAAGATTTCCTTCGCGCGGTCGAACTGCTCGTTTTCAACCAGAGCGTCGCCCAGCCGGGCCAGGGCATCCGGCATGTGAAAGGAGTCGCTGGTGCGGCCATAAAGTTCAACGAGCCACTCGAGCGGCTCGACCTGACCCGGCATTCTGTCGGCCAGGGCAGTGAGCATTTTCCCCACGGCTTCATGCTCGCCGGCATCGATTAAGGGAATGCGCGATTGTTGCAGAATCCCCTTTGCCTTTTGCGTTTGTCCGGCCTCGAGCAGAGCCTCGACCACCTTTTGCATTGGGCCGTAGTTTTTCGCGTCCGCCTCGAAAACCTGCATCGCCAGAGTGACGGCTTGATCCCAACTGGAATTCTTAAGATGGAAGTCCAGCAGAAGTTCGGTTTGCTCGCCACCCTTCTCGAGATCGGGCACCTGCTGGAGGAGGTGAGCCGCCTTGGCCGTGTCGCCCTGCAAAGAATAGGAACGAGCGCGGACGACGAGCGCGGCCGCGTTGCTGGGATCGAGCTTCAGTGCTTTGTCGGCCAGCTTTTCGCTTTCCGCCTGATCACCGCGGGCAAGCGCGCGCTGAGCGGCGGAAACGTAAGCTTCGATGGCATCGCCCTTCTGCCCCATGGCCTGATACAGATCGGCAAGGCGAACCTGGATGCGAAGATTATCCGGTTCGGCCTGCAGCAGTTTTTTGAGCAAGCCAACCGCCTCGGCCTGCCGATTTTGCTTCAAGTGAATTTCAGCCAGCTGCAGGAAAAGGGGCCGAGCCTCGCTCATCACGCCTTGTTGCACGTAGAGGTCGGCAAGTTTTTCGAGCGGGCGGATTTCTTCGGGAGCGAGCTTGGCAATGCGCTTGTAGACGGCGATGGCTTTGGTCAGAAAACCGTCACCGACAAAAATCTGGGCGAGGCGCTCGAAGTAATCAATGGCCTGGAAAGTTTCGCCCTGGCGGATGTAGAGCTCACCGATGGTCATCAACGTGACTTGGTCGCGTGGCTCGTACTTCAAAATGTTCTGGTATTCGGCGATGGCCTGGGCGACTTTGCCCTGGTTCAGCAGCTTTTGTGCGGCTTCGACGTATTTGCTTTTGTTATAAGCCATTCGCGAAAAGAGACAACTCTCCCCAGGGAGCAGTCCCAAACACACTCCCCCGGTTGGCCGCGGGCAGAAAATAGCCCTCGGAGCTACTCTGGTAACGCTAACAGGCGGGAAAAAGGCAAGTCAACGAACCCAAAGTTTGTTGTGAGCAGGCAGTTATCCCCGTGCTACTTAGGAACTACCAAGGCGAATATATGGCGAACAGAAAATGCGCACTCCTTAAGGAGAAGGCGAGGCTTTGTAGAGGACAGAGGCGTGAGGTGCCAGCCTGACGGTGAGGGATTCGAATTGGCCAAGGTCTTTGCGAACCCAGAGGTCGCGGAGATTGTATTTTGCACCGGACAATTCGAGGTCTTCCCAGGGGTAGTGGAATTCTTGAGGGGCGGCATCGAGATTGAAAATGGCCAGGTAATATCCTTCGCCTTGATTGGGGCGTGCGAGCCAGACGGCGGCCCTGTCTGTAGTGAGAACGGCGTGATTGCCCGTTGAATGCTGGTCCACGGCGATGACTTCGGGGTTCGTGAGCAGCGACTCCGTCCATTCGTCGCAAAGCGTGAGATTTCCACCCATGATAAGGGGCGAGCGAAAGATGGACCAGAGGGTGAGCTGCGTGCGCTGCTCGTCGCGAGTCAGGCGAGTGGCGCGCGGTTTGCCCCAGCCGGCGGCGGGTTCGAGGCGACCGATGGGGAGCATGTCCGCGTCAGGCCAGTGGCCAGGGCCGGAGAAGGGAGCCCAGTTCGCGGCGCGCGCGAACTGGTTCTGAATGCCTGAGGGAAACTGCGTGTCGCTGTGCCAGAGATCCCAGACGTCATCGGAAATGCGCCACATCTGCGCGTACTTGCTTACTTCATCTGCTTTTTCCAGGGCAGTGGGGCCGGGGGAAAGACTAAGCACGATGGGGCGGCCCGCATTGCGAACCGCCTGGCTGATGAGCCTGATTTCGTCGCCCTTGTAAGGGTGATCGGAAATGCAGTCCACTTTCAGGAAGTCCACGCCCCAGCTTGCGTAGAGCTTGGCGATGGAATCGTAATATGCCTGAGCGGCGGGCTTGGCAGCGTCGAGTCCAAAGTTGAAGGGATTCCAAGGGCAAGTGTCTGAAGTGTTCGCTGCGTCAGCGGCATGAGAAGAGGCTCCCGCAATCGGAAGATTCTTGTGCACGGCTTCCTTTGGAATTCCCCGAAGAATGTGCAAGCCGAATTTCAGGCCGAGGGAGTGGACAAAATCGGCGAGCGGCTTGAAGCCGGCTTCGTTAGCGGCGGAAGGAAAGGTGTTCACGGCAGGCGTGTAGCGGCCGAAACCATCCAGACTGAACTCGGCCTTCTCCGCGTTTATTCCAGCGGAGTGATTGGTCACGTACCATCCAGAATCGACGACGATATATTGCCAGCCGAACTTCTTGAGATGCTCAGCCATCCATTTTGCGTTGGCGCGGATGTCGGTTTCACTGACGGTTTCTGCATAAGCATCCCAACTGTTCCAGCCCATGGGAGGCGTTGCGGCGAGTTCCAGAGATTTCTCGGGCGATGCAGGTAGGCTCATGAGGATCATCGAGGCAACGAGCAAGAATGTGACGAGTGCGCTGCGTAGCATTGTCTTCTCCGGACCCAATGAGTTCGTTCGCGAAACGTCAAAAAATTGGCAGCGGAGTTTGCGTAGCGCCCGCCGCCCAGCAGCCGGAATCGCGGACCGGCGCGAACGAATAGCGATGGAGCGGCGTGGGCCCGTGAAGGCGCAAAGCTTCGAGATGGTCCGGTGTGGCGTAGCCCTTGTGGCGCGCGAGCCCGTATTGCGGATAAACAGCGTCCCACTCCCCCATGCGTGTGTCGCGGTGCGTTTTGGCCAGGATGGACGCGGCAGCGATGGAAATGCTGCGCGCGTCGCCTTTGATCAAGGACTTCTGCTCGACGAGCACGTCGAGCTCCATAGCATCGATGAGGAGGTAGTCGGGTGGAATGGTGAGCTGTTGAAGCGCGGCGGTCATGGCCTGGCGGGAAGCCTGATAGATATTCCAGGCATCAATGCGCTGCGCGTCGATTTCCGCGACGGCCCAGGCGAGGGCATGTTCGCAAATACGTTCGCGAAGCTCGGTGCGGCGTTCAGCCGTAAGTTTTTTGGAGTCGTCGAGACCGACAATGCGGCGCTTGGGGTTGAGAATCACCGCGGCGGCGACCACGGGGCCAAACAGCGCGCCTCGTCCGGCTTCGTCAATGCCGGCGATGCGCGTCCAGCCCAATTTGCGCGCCGCTCGCTCGAAACGGGAAGAGCAGAGCCTGCTCATCGGGTGGGGATTTTAGCACGATGTCGCAGCGCCGTTGAGCGGTACTTTTCTTGACGAGGCCATGGCCGCGTGACAGGATACTGCCCCGCACATGGGTTAGGCGAAAACAGCAGAGGTGATTCCCTAGCAGGAGAGAACGCATGAACCAACACAGGGAAAAAGGGTTTTGCAAGGGTGCGGATTATTTTGCGAAACGATCCGTGAGTTTTTCACGCCTAGCAGGAGACCTGTTTTTTATCGCGACAGCTCTCACAATGGGCTCCGCATTAGTTTCTGCGCAATCGCGGCACATCGAATTGAGCGATTTCGCGAAGATCGTTTCGGTCTCCGACCCGCAAATTTCGCCGGACGGGAAGACGATTGTGGTCGTGGTGGGGCGGCAGAATCTCGAGCAGGACCGCACCGATCGCGAGCTGGTACAAATTGAAATCGCCAGCGGAGCGCAACACGCACTGACCTACGAGCGAAAAACCGTCGGCTCACCCCGGTGGTCGCCGAACGGGGACCGGCTGGCCTTCACCGCCAACGACGGAATTGGAAGGGACGCGAAGCCGCAGATTTTCGTTATGTCGATGAGCGGGGGCGAAGCCAAAAAGATCAGCGACGCGCCGAATGGCATAGAGCAATTCGCGTGGCGGCCGGATGGACGAGAGATCGCTTACGTGACGTCGGATGAGCCGGAGAACAAGAAGGAGATCGAAAAACACAATGACGCGTTCGAGGTGGGAGACAACGATTATCTGACGACAGAAGCTCCGCAGCCTTCGCACATCTGGCTGGTTTCGGCGGAGGGCGGAAAAGCAAAGCGATTGACGTCTGGAGCTTGGAGCCTGCCAAAGAGCGCGCCTCCCAGTTCTCCCGCGTCGCCGATTTCCTGGTCGCCCGACGGGAAATTGCTCCTCTTCACTCGGCAGGAACATCCGCACCAGGGCGATGCGGACCTCACCACTTTACAAGTCCTGAACATGGACACAGGCGAATACCACAGGCTCACCAAACACGAAAAGTTCGAAAGTTTCGGAGCGTTCTCGCCAGACGGTTCGCGAGTCGCCTACTGGTATCCGCGGGACGGCGATCCGAACAACGAAATTGAGATTTTTGTGACACAAACGTCAGGCGGCGACGGAACGGATACGACACGTGCCATCGATCGCGACCTCATGCGCGTGATTTGGATGCCCGATGGCAACTCACTGCTCGTCGGCGGCAATGACGGCACGCAGGTCTCCCTGTGGCTGCAGCCGCTGAACGGGCCCGCGAAAAAACTGACGCTCGGCGACATCACCCCCTCGTGGCTCTTTTGGGTGGATGCATTTGTGGGGCGCAAGGGAGAGATTGCGTTCACTGGAAGCACGCCAAGGCAGCCTTCCGAGTTGTATTACATGGCCTCTGCAAACGACACGCCAAAGCGGCTGACCGATTTTAACCATGAGATCGCCAAACTAAATCTAGGAGTCACGGACCGGATCAGTTGGGAGGGACCTGACAAATTTAAGGAAGATGGCGTGCTTGTGTATCCGCCGGATTTTCAGCCAGGCCGCAAATACCCGCTCGTTCTCATTATCCACGGGGGACCGCAGGCTTCGTCCACCACGGCGTTTTCTTTTCTTCCGCAACTCATGGCCACGCACGGGTATGTGGTCTTCTCGCCGAATTATCGCGGGAGCGACAATCTGGGCAACTCTTACCAGCGCGCGATCTGGAACGATGCCGGAGACGGACCCGGCCGCGATGTGATGGCGGGCATCGATGCGGTCAAGAAGCTCGGATTCATCGACGAATCGAAAATCGGCGTGACGGGTTGGAGCTATGGCGGCTACATGACTTCCTGGCTCATCGGCCATTACCACATTTGGAAGGCGGCCATGGCCGGGGCCCCGGTGACCGACATTTACGACGAGTACAACCTGTCGGACGGCAATGTGGCGGGGCGCTACAGTTTCCGTGGATCTCCATACCTGGGTGACAACCTTAAGGATTACCGCGCGCAGTCGCCTATTGCTTACGCGGAGCACATGAAAACGCCTACGCTCATCATGCACGATACAGGGGACGCGCGCGTGACAGTCACACAGGGTTATTCGCTCTACCACGCACTGAAGGACAACGGAGTTCCAGTGAAGTTCATTGCGTTTCCAATTCCGGGCCATGCGCCGGGCGACCCGGTACGGCGGATGGAAATGTACAGGCGATGGGTCGATTGGATGGACCAGTATTTGAAGTGAGTGAAGAAAAGAATAGGAGAGTTTCGATGCATCCGCGATTCCGGCTCGTGCATTTACGCCCTTGCTGCTTTTTTGTTCTCTTGCTTGCAGTTCTAGCGATTTCTCCAGGCAACGCGCAGGGGCTAGTGAGCAACGACCTTTCGAAACTCCGCTCGGTGGGAAGCGTGGCGCTTTCGCCGGATGGAAGGCACCTCGCCTATTCCGTGGCCATGCGCGACGAGCCGGGGCGGCCTTACGGGCAGCTGTGGGTGATGGATGTGGCCACGCAAAAATCGGTTCGCTTCGGCGGCGACAAGGACCGGAGCGGCGGAGCGGTGTGGTCACCCGACGGAAAGTGGATCGCGTTTTTCGGAAGGATTGGAGACAAGCGCGGTCTGATGCTCGCGAGGCCTGATGGTTCAGAGGTTACCGTGCTGGCTTCGACTGAAGGCACGAACAGCCCGCTGCCGGGTGCGGGGAACGAAGTTGCGTGGTCGCCCGACGGGAAGCAAATTGCATACATCTCGTCTACGCCCGACAGCCGAGCGGCAGAAGCCAGCGGCGATCCGATGGTGATCACGCGGTATCTCTACAAACCGGATGCGGGCGAGGGGATGACGCGGTTCAACGACAACCAGCGGCTGCACATTTTCGTGGTGGACATAGCCACAAAACAAGCGCGGCAGCTCACGAAAGGCGACACGGATGAACATTCGATCGACTGGTCGCCGGATGGCAAAGAGATTTTGTATTTGACGAATTCGGAGCCAAACCAGGATGAGTTTTTCAATTACGACGTTTTCGCGCTGAAGGTGGCGGACGGCAGCGTTCGACGGATTACCGCAACGGAGTTCAACGAATATGACCCGCTGTGGTCACCCGACGGGAAGAAAATTCTTTTTCGCGGAACGCGGCGTGGTTTGACCGACCGCGAAACCACGATGGAAGATACGCACGTGTGGGTCATGAACGCCGACGGAAGCGACCGGCGCGAAATTGGCTCCGTAATTGATAACCGGCAAGGGTCGCCGCATTGGGGCCCGGACGGAAACTCCGTCTACTTCACGGTGCAGGAGCGCGGAAGCAATTATTTGATGCGCATGACGATTTCCGTGGGAAAGCCAGAATACGTTGTGAAGGAACCGGGGTTTGTCGGTTCTTTCGCGATCGCGAAAGACGGTTCGGTTTTCTACAGCTATGCGTCGCCGCGCGACCTTTCCGAGCTTTATGTAAAGGGCGGGAACGGCGCGCCGCGCAAACTGACCGATTTGAACGCCCAAGTTCTCGCCGGGAAGCAGATTGCGGAAGTGGAATCATTCACTTTTGTCAGCAACGACAACAAGTACGAAGTCGAAGCGTTTCTGACGAAGCCGCTGGGAATGACGACAACGTCCAAGCACCCCATGATCGTGAATATTCACGGCGGCCCGCACGGGCAGAATGGGCCCGCGTTCAATTTCAAGAACCAGGTGTACTCAGCGCACGGTTGGGCCACGCTGAACGTGAACTACCGCGGCTCAACGGGCTATGGTCAGAAATTTGCGGACGCAGTATTTGGCGATCAGAACGGGAATGAAGGGCAGGATGTTTTGTATGGCGTCAGCGCGGCAGTGCGGCGCAATCCGTGGATTGACCGCGAACGCCTGGGGATCGAGGGCGTCAGCTACGGCGGGCAACTCACGGACTGGCTGATCACGCAAACCAATGAGTTCAAGGCAGCCATCCCCATTGCGGGAATCTCCAACCTGGTCAGCTACAACTACATGACGTATTACAACCAATATGAAGAGATGGAATTCGGGCAGTTCCTGCATCAGGGCAATTTGATGGACGTAGCCTGGGAGCGTTCCGCGCTGAAGCATGTGGCCGCCGCACATACCCCGACGATGCTCATGCACGGCGAAAACGACAACGACGTGCCGATTGCGGAGGCGGAGCAATTTTTCATTGCACTGAAGGACGTCGGAACGGAAGCGGTTTTTGTGCGTTACCCGCGCGAAGGGCATGGCCTTTCCGAGACCGGACACAACATCGATTCCATCAACCGCTGTATTGAGTGGTACGAGAAACATTTCCCGAAGCCGGGTGCGGAGGGAATTACCAACGTCCAGCCATGAAGCGTGACTCGTGATTCGTGACTGGTGGACTCGTGCGTCCAGCGGTCTTTTGCTGAGGAAGCTGCTACAACCTATGGCGCCAAATGAAAAAAGCCCCGGCAAAACCGGGGCTTTTCAAACTTATTTTGAGCCAGAATAACCAGCTTAGGCTTTCGCCTCCGTGCCTGCGGCGGCGGTGGCGGCAACGGGCAAGGCTTCTTCTTCCTCGCGGCCGGCGCGCTTGATGCGAGCGGCCTTGCCCTTCAAATCGCGGAGATAATAGAGGCGAGCGCGGCGAACCTTGCCTTTGCCGACCACTTCGATGGAGCTAATTGAGGGGGAATGCAGCGGGAAAATGCGCTCGATGCCCACTCCAAAGCTTACGCGGCGGACGGTAAAGGTTGCGCTGGAGGCCCGGCCTTTCTTCGAGATCACCACACCTTCAAAAGCCTGGAGGCGTTCCTTTTCCTTCTCGCCCTCGCCTTCCTTAAGGCGGACGTTCACGCGAATCGTATCGCCCGCGCGGAACTCGGGGAGATCCTTGCGCAGCTGCGCATCATGCAATTTACGAATTGCCGGGTTCATGTTCGTGCTTCCTTTTAGACCCACTCAGGCGGGGCCAGCTTTATTAGGGCAAACTCTAATTATAGAGAAAATGGGGAGAAAAGCCTAGTCAATTTGAAGGCCATGTAACTCCCATAACTCAGGTTTTGGCCGTAAGCCGAGACCGCTACTTAGAGGCGGCAACGGATGAGCCGCGGCGAATGACGGTTTCCGCGAAGCGTTCCATTTCTTCCAGTTGCGGACTGAACTGCAGTAAGACGAGATCCACGCCAGCGGCTTCGAATTGCGCGAGACGCTCGGCGACTTGTTCCGGCGTTCCGACCAAGCCGGAGCGCAGGCCGCGGTTCGAAACGGAATAGTCTTCAAGCGAAACGCGCTGCTCGAGTTGCGTGCCCGCCAACCATTGTTGGTAATTCGCGTAGCCCGCGGCCGATTGCTGCACGTCCGTAATGCGCCGGACTTCGTCTTGTGCCTCACGCTCGGTTTCGCGAACGATGGCGTAGCCGGCAACGCCGAATTTCAGCGGCGGGAGCTTGTGCTTCGCGCGGCGTTCGCGAAGGTCAGCGATTTTCTCTCGCACCCGCTCCGGCGGATCCCCGTGCATCAAGTAGGCGTCGCACTTTGCGGCAATGAGTTCTTTTGCCGCGGGAGATTCGCCGCCCGCATAGAGCGTGGGGCGCGGCTTGGCCACGGGCTTGGGTTCGAGGATGTTATCCTCCACGCGGTAGTACTTTCCGGAATAAGAGAAATGATCCTGCTTCCACACGCCGTCAAGAACGTCCAGCCATTCGCTAGTGCGCGCGTAGCGGTCGTCGTGCTGTTCGAACGCCACTCCGTACTTGCGCGCTTCGTCGGCCCACCATGAAGACACGACGTTGAGCGTGAGACGTCCGTTGCTGATGTGATCGATGTTGGCTGCTTGCTTTGCCAGCAACGCAGGAAGATGAAACGTAGGACGGACGGCCACCATCAACTCAATCTTCTCCGTGACCGCGGCCAGGGCAGCCGTCGTGGACAACGCATCGAGTGAATCGGCTTCCACACCTTTGATGTCGTTGAGATTCAGTTCGGCGATCAGCGTCAAGTCGAAGCCGATTTGTTCGCTTCGCTGCGCGAGCCGTTTCACATACGGCCACGCCGCTTGCATGTTTTCGTCTTCGACGTTGCGCAGCCACCCGCCAAAAACGGGCAGCCAGTATCCGTACCTCATCGCGGGCCTCCCGTGGCAGCAACGCGATCCGCATCCTTTGCTTCGTGGCGCTGGGCTTCCGCAATTAGAAAATCCGCCAGCCTTGCATAAGGATCGAATCCGATGACGCGGACCGGGTCAGCCACGAAATTCGAAAGGGCATTCACGTCGTAGTAGAGCTGCCGGCCGGTGCGCTCGTCGAAAACGTATTCGATGCCGCCGACTTCCACTCCGGCGAGTTCAACGATGCGTTCGACGTCTTCGATGACTTGCCGGGGAGGCTCGTAGCCTTCGACTTTCATGCCAGTTCTGGGCGCATCTACCGGGCACGCGATGCGTGTCAGCTCTTCGCCGCGTGTGTTCTGGCAAATGTCGGCTGGACACAGGTTGAAGCTTTCGCCAGTAATATGAATTCGGATGGCATAAAGGTACTTACCGCCGAGCACTTCGACGCGTGTAATGATTCCATCTCGGGCAGTAAAGGCTTCCTGGACCAGGGCAGTCGAATCAATGCCGAAGTAGAGGCGATTCGCTTCGACGGCAGCTCGCAGTTGCTCGGGAGAACTAAACCGTTCAATGCCTGCCCCGCTGCCTCCAATATTCGGCTTCAACACCACTGGGTAACCGATGGCCTCGGCAGCAGCCAATGCTTGTGAGGGGTGATTAATGACTCGAGCTTTGGGATAAGGCAGGCCCAGCTCTTCCAGATTGGTGAGTTGCTGGGCTTTGGAAATTTCGTGTGCGAAGCAGCGATAACCATTTACCACGCGTACGCCCTTCGCTTCGAGGTGTGCGAGGTAATTCAGGGTATAGAAAATTCCGTGGGCCAGTCCGCGCTGCCACGCGGAAGGACTCATGCGGTTGAATAACAACGAGTATTCGCGCTCCGGTGAAGCGGCATCATAGTGGTGATGGCGTGCGTCAATCTTCAGCCAATTTACACCGCGTTCGTCGAGCTGCTGAAATAACGGCCGGAACCAATCCGGATGCTCGTAATAAATCGCAATGGGCTTGTCCAATTTGTAGCCGTCGCTGTTCATTTCCCTGCCCATCTCGACTGTCTCATTAGATGGGAAAAGACTGCAAGCCGTTCCCTTTTATTCCCTTGAGAGAAGATCGGGGCGGTTGCGGCGCGTCTTTTCGATGGCCGCCGCGCGGCGCCATTTCGCGACTTCCGCATGATTTCCGCCGATTAGAATCTCCGGAACTTTCCAGCCACGATACTCTGCGGGACGCGTGTAATGCGGATAGTCCAGCAGTATGCCGTTGGCGGCAGCTGATTGGTTCGCAGCCAGGGGTAACGATGCAGAGGAAAGGCTCGTGCTGAACGATTCGTTTTGTGACGAAGCTTCGTTTCCCAGCGCGCCGGGGATCAGCCGAGTGACAGCATCCACGACGAGCAAAGCGGGCAGTTCGCCACCGCTCAAAACGAAATCTCCAATGGAAATCTCCTCGGTTGCCAAGTGCTCGGCCACACGTTCATCAACGCCTTCATAACGCCCGCAGATCAAAACAATGTGCTTGAGCTGCGAATACCTTCGCGCTGTTTCTTGATGGAAAAGCTTCCCCGCTGCAGACATAAGCACAATTGCCGTGTCGGGCTCTCTTATACTTTGCGAGGTTACGTCGCCAACGTTGCTGCCCAATAGAGATTCAACGGCTTCAAATAGCGGCTCCGGTTTCAGCACCATGCCCTCGCCGCCCCCAAAAGGGCGATCGTCCACGGTTCGGTGACGGTCTTTGGTAAACTCACGCAGGTCTTGAACGCGTACCTCGATCAAACCAGCCTCGCGGGCCCGGCGGACGATGCCGTGTTCCAGCGGTCCGGCAAAAAACTCAGGAAAGATAGTGATGAGGTCAAAACGCATCTTCTCACCAGTTTAGACAATCCAAGCGATGGCTCCAACCCTATTACAGTGCGAAAATCCCCTTGCCTAGCTGGCCGTAAACGCTTACGATTCCCGGCTTGTAATGGCCCTTTTTCTGGACCTGAGGACAGCTTGTGCGGCTTGCTCGCTCACTTTAACCTCTTTTCTCTGTTGAAGATAGCCGCCCCCAGCTGGAATTTTGATAGGGGAATTCGCTCAAATTGCCGCAGCCCTTAATCTCGGAGGCAACGTCCATGGTCTACGCGGCCCGATTCTCCCGAATGCTTCTGCTTACAATCGTCACCGCGTCTTCAGCCTTACTTTTCGGGTGTGGAGGCGGATATGGCGGAGGGGGTAATGGAGCCGGAGGCAATCCGCCAAGTGCGCCCACGGGCTTGACGGCTACTGCGGGCAATGCGGCGGTGAATCTCTCCTGGACGGCTGGGTCCGGCGCAACCGGCTACTACGTGAAACGTTCGACTACCAGCGGCACGGAGGTGCAGGTCGCCAGCGTCACGGCCACCAGTTACGTGGACACCTCGGTCAACAACGGCACCAAATACTATTACGTGGTTTCTGCGTACAACTCGTACGGAACGAGCGGCAACTCGAACGAGGTTAACGCAACACCAAGCGCGCCAGCGCCTGCCGCACCGACCGGGCTTAGCGCAACTGGTAGCAACGCACAAGTAGCAATGGCTTGGAACACCAGCACCGGCGCAAGCAGTTATAACGTGAAGCGGGCCACGGCAAGTGGCGGCGAAACGTTGCTTACTAACGTAGCCACACCCGCCTTCACGGACAGCGGTCTAACGAATGGAACCACGTATTACTACGTAGTTTCCGCTATGCTCCCGGCCGGGGAAAGCGCTAACTCCACGGAAGTTTTCGCCACGCCCACGAACGGCGCCACGCCTGATGTCACCATCACGATAAATCCGGTCAATAGCACACCCATTTCACCCTATATTTACGGAGTCAATTCGTATGGCGGGATTCCTAACGCGCCAACGCATTTGACCTTCGATCGCGCAGGAGGCAACCGGTGGACCGCTTACAACTGGGAAAATAACTTCTCCAACGCGGGCAGCGACTACATCTACAGCAATGACAATTACCTGTGCAATGGGAGCTGCAATGCGGCACTTCCCGGTGAAGCCGTTCGAATGTTCATTGCCGGCGACCATGCGGCAGGCCTGGCAAGCCTGGTCACTTTCCAGCTTCAGGGATTGGTTTCCGCGGATGGCAATGGCGCTGTTAGCACCGCCAATCCGCCCGACATGACTCGCTTCAAAATGGTGATCGATAAGAAGAGCACCAAGGACGCGACTCCCTTCACGCTCAACCCTCCCACCTCAGACGCCTACGTCTATATGGACGAATTCGCGTGGGCGCTGGACCAGAAATTCTCAGGCATGAATATCTTCGGCGGCAGTCCAACGCATCCGACGTTTATCAGCCTGGACAATGAGCCGGATCTCTGGAACTCCACCCACCTCGAAGTTCAGGGGATGACGAATATCTCGTCGGCCAATTTCATCACCAATTCCGCAAGGCTTGGGGAGGCCCTGAAAGACCAGTTTCCCAACCTTACGATCTTCGGACCCGTAAATTACGGTTTCAACGGAATCTTCAGCTGGCAAGGGCAACTGGCACCATCTTGGAGCGGGAACAACTGGTTCGCGGACAACTACATCGCGGGCATGGCGACCGCCAAAGCGGCTTACGGAAAGCCCGTCGTCGATGTTTATGACTTCCACTGGTATTCAGAAGCCACGGATGGCACGACGCGAGTGATCAACATGACCGGCTCTACCCTCACAGACGCTCAGGTGCAGGCCATCGTGCAAAGTCCTCGCAGCCTCTGGGATCCGACATTTGTCGAGACTTCCTGGATCACCCAATCCGTTACCGGTGGCCAACCGATCCAGATTCTGCCCCATCTGCAAACAAAGATTAATGCGAGCAATCCCGGCATGAAGATTGCCATCACGGAATACGAGAACGGAGGTTTTAACCACATCGCCGGAACCATCGCACAAGCAGACAACCTCGGCATCTTTGGAAGCATGGGGCTGTTCGCCGCGAACTTCTGGCCTCCCAACGGCACGTATTCCTACACCATGGCGGGCTTCCTTGCTTATCGTGATTTCGACGGAGCTGGCGCGAATTTTGGCGATACTTCTTTGCAGTCAGCGTCAAGCAATGTGGCCAACGTCGTCGTCTACGCGAGTACTGACACGTCCACTCCAGGCCGCGTTGCGTTTGTGGCGATCAATCGTTCCAGTGCTTCCAAGGTCACAGTCATTAACGGCCAGACGCTTTCCGGTACCGCACACCTTTGGCAGATGACTGCTACATCAGCTGCAGGGCAAGCTGTGGTTCAGCCCGTTCCGGCGGGTACGCTCAGTGTGGGCGGCTCCTCGTTGGTCATCACGCTGCCGGCCTACAGCGTCACAACCATTGACGTGCAGTAGCGGCTCCAAAAGTGAAGGGCACCCGTTTGTTTCAGGATTCTCGCTGATTGAGATCGATGAGGCCTTCCGGCAGTGTCACATCGATGCGGCGTGCGCGCGGATCGATTTTTGTGCAGATATCTTCCGCCAGAGGAATTAGCACCTCTCCCTGCGAAGTGTCCACTTCAAGAATCGGCGTCCCTGCTAATTCTTCGCCGGGGAACTGAACGTCGCGGACAGTGCCAAGAAGGACTGGAGCCTCCGCCAATGAACACGGGGAGGATGCAACAGCGGGCAGGCTTGCCGGGGTCTCGAAAACGTTGCAGCCAATCAGGTCGGAAACGAAATACTGCCCCACCACAAGATTCACTCGCTGCTCCAACGGCAGGAGCACTTCGAATCCGCGCAGCTTCTCGGCTTCAGAAATCGAATTCACGCCTTCGAAATGAAAAACAATCTGGCGGCGATGGTTATGGTTCAACCAGCAGGACTTCAGGGCCATGCGCCGAGGCTCGTCATTGCTTCGCGGCGCCCCAAGAAAAACCTCCGGCAATTTGGTAAGCCGTTCAGGGAAGTCGGTGAGGATTTCGGCGGCCACTTCGCCCTTATTGCCTCGCGCACGAAGGATGCGCGCCACCAGGACCCATCGTGAAAGAGCTGGGCTCAATGGAATCGGCATGGAAAGGGGCTAGCCGTGAAAGCAGCTGCAAGAAACATCAGTCCTCGAGAATCTCGAGTGTAAACCGCTTCTTTAATTTCATCCCGGCGGCGCCGAGAAGCGTGCGCACCGCTTTGGCCGTCCGGCCCTGGCGACCGATCACTTTTCCCAAGTCCTCGGGATGTACCCGCAACTCCAGAACGGTCACCTGCGACCCCTCGACGGACTTCACTTGCACGTCCTCGGGATGATCCACGAGCGCTCTGGCGATGGATTCGACCAGCTCCTTCATTTGGGCAACTCCGCTTGAGCTAATTTCCAGCGGCAACTTGCTGCGCCCTCCAGAAACGGTCAACGCCTCACTGGCACCATGGGATAGGGAACCATAACGCCGTGGAACGGCGTCCCGGCCGGAGCCGGCACGCAATGTTCAGGGAGCTGGGATGTGCGTTTACGCGATCTTCTGCTGACGTAGAAAACTGCGTACTGTATCGCTGGGCTGCGCGCCCAGACCAATCCAATGTTTGATGCGCTCCGCATCGAGCTTGATTTCCGCCGGCTTCTTCAGCGGATCGTAGGTTCCCACCGCTTCCTTGATGCGGCCATCGCGTGGCCGAGTCCTCTCGATGACCACCACGCGGTAAAAGGGCTTCTTCTTTTTGCCAATCCTGGACAAACGAATCGTGAGCACTAACGCAATCCTCCTAAACTTCAACATTGTAGCTTGTCTTGGTGCCTTGCAGCAACAAAGTTTCAACGTGGAAGAGATAGTTCCCTTCAAAACAGCTGCAAATTGAGGTGACTTACCAGGGGGGGTTGGGCATCTTGCCCCAAGGGAACCCGACACGGTCTAACAGGGGATCTGGGTAATGCGCCATACGACTCCACGTAACACCTAGGCGTTGTCTAACCGGCGGGGAATGCATAGACTACCTTCAGTCTTTGCGGGGTCGCCCTTGCTACCCTCCAGCAAGTTTTCTCGATTCGCCCTCTCCGTTGCGTTCGCGCTCTTCGCGTTGCTGACTTTGGTAGTGGCGCGGGCAGGCCATCGCGCACACGGCCAACTCTTTTCGGACCTCCTGCAATCGGCCATAGTTGCCTGGGCGGCGGCTTGCGCCTTGCGGGTTACTAGGCATTCCTCCGGACACTTGCGGCGGCTCTGGTTATTGTTCAGCGTTTCGTTGCTACTCGTGGTTGTCGCCCAGTCGCTTGAAACATACTATGAAGGCCTCGCCCATACACCCTTCGCGACTCCCTGGCCTTCGGACATCGTCTTCATTCTCTGGGTGATTCCAGCCTTGATTATGCTGTTGCCCCGCCCCGATAAGGAGTCCACGGGCATCGATTGGGAGACGATTCTGGATTTTACGCAAGTGGGAATCGTGGCCTTGACCGCTTATTTGTATTTTTTCTACCTCACATCCCGGTGGGAAGCCGAAGGACCACAAATGGTTCTGAAGGAGATTTGGCTGCAGATGTATCGCGACCTGGCGATTGCGGCCGCCTTCCTGCTGCGGTCCAGGACGAGCGTGTCAGAGCCGGCAAAAGTCTTATTCCGTCGGGTATCTCTGTTCTTTCTTTTGTCGACCGGTGCTTCCATAACTTATCTGCTCAGTGGGCAGGGGGGCGCGGGGCGGGCTAATTGGTATGACGTGGCTTGGTGCTGCCCCTATCTCTTCGTAACAGTATTCGCAACGCAATGGAAAGCGAAAGACGATGCTTCAGTAAAGGAGCAAGCTGCTCCACGGAGAGCAGCAACTCTCTCGCGTGTGTTCCCCGTTTGCATACCGCTTTTGGTCCTGTTGATGAGCCGGCAAATCGCATATGAGCAGGCCGCTCTTGCCTGGGCGGCCATCACCGCTTCTTTTTTCATTTCCACGACCCGCCTCATCGTTACCAACGAAAAACAGCGGCGCATTTCGGACAGCCTGCGTCAGACAGAAAAAGCCCTGCAGCAATCTTCTGAGATGTTCACAACAGCATTTCAATCGAGTCTCGATGCCATCAGCATCAGCTCAATTCCAGACGGGCGGTACCTGATTGTGAACGACAGCTTCCTGCGCATGACCGGCTACACGCAGCAAGAAGTGCTGGGCAAGTCTGCAGCCGATTTGCGCCTGTGGTTTGATGAAGAGCAACGTCAAAGGGTATTGGCAAAGCTGCGCGTTGGAACCGAGATAAAAGATGAAGAATTCTTGATGAGAACGAAAGTCGGCGAGGTTCGCACGGCGCAGGTCTCGGCGGCCAGAGTCCAACTTGAAGATGGGTTGGGAATTCTGGGAATGGTAAGAGATGTAACCGACCGCAGGCGCGCCGAAGAGGCGCTGCGAATCAGCGAAGAACGTTTTCGAACCCTCGTGCAGGACCTGCACATTGGTATCGTGTTGCTCGGCCCTAAAGCGGAAACACTTTTTGCAAACCGCTCTGTGCTCGAAACCTTCGGAGTGCGGAATGAACAGGTCGCGGGCAAGAGTTCCGCACAGTTTGAAGCTATAGCTATCCGAGAAGACGGGAGGGAGATGCCGTTTGCGGAACGTCCCGCGCCACGCGCGATTGCGACGAAGCGGCCCGTTTATGGCGAGGTTGTGGGCTGGCGGGGCGGGACATCCAACGAGGTGCTATGGACTTTGGTGGATGCCCTGCCACAGATCAACCAACAAGGAGAGGTGACCAACGTCATTCTTTCGATCAGCGACATTACGGAGCGCAAGAAAACCGAGGAAGCGTTGCGTGAAAGCGAAGAACGATTCCGTACCCTGGTTGAAAACTTGCATGTTGGAATCGCATTGATGGGGCCTAGAGCCGAGATTTTGTTCGCGAATAACGCAGCTCTGGAGATCTTTGGGCTCTCGCAAAAGCAGGTGTTAGGAAAAACTTCCGAGGAGTTAGGATTCATTGCGCTCCGCGAAGACGGAACCGAGTTGCCGTTTGCCATGCGGCCAGCTCCACGGGCTTTGGCAACCGGGCAGGCCGTGCGCAGCGAAGTCATCGGTTGGCAACGTCCGGGAACGGATGAAGTCATTTGGATCCTCGGTGAAGTCGTGCCCCTGTCGAGCAAGGAAGGCAAGCCAGAAAGGCTCGTCACCGCCTTCAGCGACATCACGAAACGAAAGGAAGCAGAGGAGGCTTTACACCATCTTTCCGCCCGCTTGCTTCGCCTTCAAGACGAGGAGCGGCGGAGATTGGGGCGAGAGCTTCACGACAGCCTGGCGCAGAGTGTGATGGCCGTAAACCTGGATCTTGCGCAAGTGACCCGTTCATCCGTGCCGTTGGACAAAACCGCGCGGCACGCGCTTTCGGAAGCACGAAAAGTGTTGCGGGAAATGTCGCGCGAGATTCGGACTCTTTCCTACCTTCTGCATCCGCCAGTGCTCGACGAATTAGGGCTGGCATCGGCCATAAAGGAATATGCGCATGGATTCAGTGAGCGTAGCAGGATCGCCTTGGAAATTGATATCCAGCCCAGTTTCCCAAGGATGCCGCAAGAAGCGGAAACTGCATTCTTCAGGATCGTGCAGGAGAGCCTTGCGAATATCCAGAAGCATTCCGGAAGCTCGACCGGGACGATTCGTTTGTGGGACGACGAGGGCCGGATCCAGCTTGAGATAAAGGACCAGGGCCGTGGAATGACCGGCCGAACCGGGAAAAACGGTGAGGGACCAAAGGCTTCCCGCCTTGGCGTCGGCATTTTAGGGATGCGCGAACGAATGGCGCAGCTGGGCGGAACCCTTGAAGTGCATTCCAATGCGTCGGGAACCGCGGTTCACGCTACAATCCCTTTAGCACCCGAGGGAACCCATGGCACCCCTTCGCATCCTCGTGGCTGATGATCACCAGGTTGTGAGGACAGGGCTCCGAACCTTGCTGGAGTCCAAAACCGGGTGGCAGGTTTGCGCCGAAGCAGCCAATGGACGTGAAGCGGTTGAGAAGGCCGGTGCTTTGCAGCCTGACGTGGCTGTGCTGGACATCGGAATGCCCTTGTTGAATGGCGTGGAGGCCACGCGCCAGATTCGCAAAGCATCTCCCCGTACAGAAATCCTCATTTTGACGATGCACGACTCGGAGCACATGATCCAAGGCGTCCTAGATGCGGGGGCGCACGGGTACATCCTGAAGGACGACGCGGACAGGAATCTGCTCGCCGCGGTGGAATCCTTGCGCAGGCACAAACCGTATTTGTCTTCCCGCGTTTCCGCCGCTGCCGCAGCAGGCCAATCGGACACTGATGGAATAGAGCGCCCAGCCCGGCGCTTGACTCCGCGAGAGCGTGAAATCGTCCAACTGCTTGCCGAAGGGAAAAGCAACAAAGAGATCGCAACCTACCTCAAAATCAGTGTGAAAACTGCGGAAACCCACCGCGCCAACATCATGCTCAAAATGAATTTCCACTCGGTCACAGAACTGGTCCGCTACGCCGTAAAAAACAAAATCATCCAGCCTTAAATTAAACTGCGCACGCGTTTTACCTGCCCAACCGTTCTACAGAGAAACCCCTAGGGAATCCGCCGAATTTTTTCCTCCTCCTGAAACGCGCATCCTTTTGTTACAGCAGCGTTACAACTTCGAGCGCCGTGTCCCCGGAGAGTGTGTGCAATGAAGCCCAGCGACCGCCCTATTCGCGTTCTCGTGGCCGATGATTCGGCAACGGCACTGGCTTGCATTTGCCGGTACCTGGAGTTCGAAGGACTGTTCGAAATCGTGGGAACGGCCTCCGATGGCCTCCGGTTGGTGCAGAAAGCAGGGCGCCTGCGCCCCGACTTGGTGCTGACGGACCTGAGCATGCCGCTCCTTAACGGGCTCGAGGCGACGGCGGAGTTACGCAGGCTGTTTCCCGAACTTCGCATTGTTGTTATCACGCAACTCAGCGGGCTGTCTCTGAGGGAAGAATGCGTGCGGCGCGGGGCTGATGCGATGGTTGAGAAAAGCCAAATGCCCGAAAAACTCATGGAGGAGGTTGCAAAGCTTTTCCCTAAAGATTCCGCCCTCACACAAGGGTGACTGCCAGGCCAGATTCACTGATGTCAGGCAAGTCCTGAGTCCAGCCAGGAGAAGCAAGTCGGAGTTATGCAATCGCAGAGTTATCAAATCCTGCTTATCGGGGAGGATACTTCTCGAACACAAGCCTACATGCAAATGCTGCAAGGGGCCGTGGGTGTCTCTTTTGAAGTTGAGAAGAAATCGAATTGGCAAGCGGCCCTGTCTCGATTAGTTTCCGGCGCTCCTGACGCGTCTCTGCCCCACGCGATTTTGTGGGAGCTTTCCTCTTCCGGTGAGGCCGACTTGGCGTCCCTGAGAGACTCGGCTTCTCTACAGCGTTGCGTTCCCTTCGTGCTCTTGATTCCCAAGAATCAAGAGCGACTCGGAAAGACAGTGCTCGAGGCAGGAGCCAGCGAATATCTTGTCTGCGAAACACTGAACAAAGACTTGCTCCAGAGAACGCTTCGCTATGCGATTGAGAGAAATCGAGCCGAAACCTCGGTACGGCAATGGGAGAAGCGCTTCGAGGATTTGTTCGAGAACACCAAGGACATCCTGTTCACGATGGATCTGGAGGGCAATGTCACCTCAGTGAACAAAGCGGCCGAAGAAGTGATGGGCTGGCCTCGAAATGAAGCCCTGCAAAAAAACATCAAGGGGCTCGTCGCACCGGAACACGCTGCTTTGTGCGGTGAAGTGATGCGGCGCATTGTGAGCGGCGAACCCTTGCAGCATTTCGAGATCGCCATGTTGCGGAAGGACGGCCGCAAGGTCCTGCTGGAAGCCAGCGCTCGCCTGATTCGTTCGAATGGAAACAAAGATTGCGTGCAGGGGATTGCCCGAGATGTGACGGAACGGCGCCAACTGGAGAACATGGTCCGCCAATCGCAGAAGCTGGAAGCCATCGGCCGGCTCTCAGGCGGTCTTGCGCACGACTTCAACAACCTGCTCTGCGTCATCAATGGGCACACGGAACTTTTGACGGAAGCGCTGCAGCCTGGGGACCCTTCGATTCGAAGCGTGACGCAGATTCGAAAAGCAGCGGATAGTGCCGCCGCGCTCACGCGCCAATTGCTGGCTTTCAGCCGGCGTCAAGTTTTTCATCCCCAGGTTGTGGATCTCAACGCCATCGTGACAGAAACCGAGAGGCTGCTGAACAGGCTGATCGACGAGCACATCGAGTTTTACACCGCGCTGGATCCTGCGCTGGGCCGCGTTATGGTCGACCCGGTTCAGGTCGAGCAGGTCATCATCAACCTCGTTCTCAATGCCAGGGACGCCATGCCCAAGGGCGGGAAACTCACCATTGAAACCAGCAACCTCGATCTCGAGGAAGACCACCACTCCAAGTTTTCTCAAGTTCCCGCCGGCAAGTACGTACTCCTTTCCCTGACAGACACCGGTTGCGGCATGAGTCAAGAGACGCAAAGCCGAATCTTCGAGCCGTTTTATACCACCAAAGAAATGGGTAAAGGAACTGGGCTGGGATTGGCAACGGTTTATGGAATCGTGAAGCAAAGCGGCGGGTTTATCTGGGTCTATAGCGAAGAAGGCCGGGGCACAACTTTTAAAGTTTACTTGCCGCGAGTGGCCAGCCCCCTGACCGAACCGCGCCCGAGCCGTCACGGCGACATCAGCAAATGGACCGAAACCATTTTGGTTGTGGAAGACGCTGAGCCTCTTCGCGCATTGACGAAAGAGTTTCTCACAGCTAGCGGGTACACGGTTCTGGAAGCCGCAAATGGCGACGAAGCCATTCAAATCGCGCAATCCTATGCAGGGTCCATTGACCTGTTGCTGACCGACGTAGTCATGCCGCGATTGGGCGGCAAGCCTCTTGTGGAGCAGATGGCGCAAGTTCGCCCACACACGCGAGTTCTGTACATGTCGGGATATCCGAATGACGGCATCGTCCAGGCGGGAATTCTGGCAAACGGCGTAATCCTTCTGGAAAAGCCGTTCACTCGTGAAATTTTGTCAAAGCGTGTGCGCCAGGTGCTGGATGAACCTGCTGTCGCCACTTGACGTTGGAACAGTTCGCCGAATGGAAATGCTTTGAACGGACATCTTTATGCGAAGCAGATTCGAACTTGCGGTTTACGTGGAAACCGGACTATCGGGCCGGAATGTAAAGGGAGAAGAGGAAATGGGCTCAAAAAAAATCCTTCTCGTGGATGACTCCAGTACGGCGCGGTTGGTAACGCGCCTGATCTTCAGCCAGAAGTCCAATTACGTGCTGCTGAGTGCGGTGGACGGCAAGGACGCGGTGGAGCGCGCCCACGCCGAGAAACCGGATTTGATTCTTATGGACGTTATGATGCCTCGGATGACCGGACTCGAGGCGTGCCGCGCGCTCAAGCAGGACAAGGCGACGAGCAAGATTCCGATCATCCTGCTTACAACGCGCGGAGAAGAGCAATTCGTTCAAGAAGGTTACGAAAGCGGTTGCAGCGATTATCTGACCAAGCCTGTCAACGATACGGAGCTTCTGGATCTACTGAAGGCTTATCTCGGCGAATGAAGCTTGCATCGCAGGAATGCAAACCTTGAGGAAAGGCGAGGGAAGAAATGACCGGCACGGATGAACAAAAGCCGCGGCCAGACGCCCAGGATCAGGAAGGTTCGGCGCATGGAACTCGTGGGCTGACTTTCGATGCACTGCGCGCTCGAGCTCAACAGCTTTCGCTCCGTGAACAATTGGAGCGTCAGCATTTCCTCCTCGAGCGTCTCAATGCCGCAAGCGCGCGGCTCCTTCAAGCAATAGAGACAGGGGATGTTTACGAGGCCATTGGGGAAATTATCGGAAACCTCGTCGGATCTGAGGAAGTGGCAATTTTTCGGCATCACGTCCCCGATCAAACTTTTTCCGTCGTGTGGTCCGTCGGAATCGAAAAAGAGACGATTCAGCAGCTTGGCTTGGGAGCCGGTTTAATAGGGCGGGCAGCGCATGAGGGCGCAAGCCAATTCCCGAATCGTAGGCCGGGAACTCCACTGCTGCCTCATGAAACGAAACTGACCGCCTGCATTCCGTTAAAGCTGGACCGCGAAGTTATCGGCGTCATCGTGATTCTCGGCCTGCTGCCCCAAAAAAACGGATTGGAGTGGGCGGATTTCGAGTTGCTGAAATATCTGGAAACCTATGGAGCAGTAGCAGCTCAGCTCCAAAACCTTCAGAAGAACTCGGTGAAGCCATGAGACTACCTGTTCTAAAGGAGCAACTGCCCGTGCCTTCGAGTTCAGTTTCTTCCGCCAGAATCGAGGGGGAAAGCACCAATTCTCACTTCCTCCACGCCGGGCAAGTTCATATTTCGCAAGGCGCGGAAACGATCGTGATGATCCTGGGCTCATGCGCCGCCGTCTGTATTTGGGATTCCGTACACGGGATTGGCGGGGCTACTCATTTCCTTCTTCCCATTTGGGACGGGCGGGGGGTTGCATCGCCGCGCTACGGCAACGTCGCGATTACCGCGCTGTTGCAGAAACTGGCGGAGGCTGGGGCGCAGAAGGAACAGCTTCGCGCCAAAGTCTTTGGCGGTGGGTGCCTGTTCGATTCGATGCGAGGGCAAAACTCTATCAGAGAACATCTGGGTAAGCGCAATGTGCAGATGGCTCAGGAGATTTTGGCCAAGGAACACATTCCCGTCATCTCTGTCGAGGCGGGCATTGATAAGGGACAAAGGGTTGTTTTTCATCCGAATTCGGGAGCATCGTCAGTCACGACTTTGTAGGGGCAAATGAAAATCAATCGAGAAATGGTTTTGCAGTCATTTCGCGAAGAAGCCGATGAGCTTCTGACGCAAATGGAGCAGTCTCTTCTGGCGCTGGAGGGCCAACCGGAGAACCGGGAGCTCATTTCCTCCATCTTCCGCGTCGCGCACACGCTCAAGGGAAACGCGTCATTGCTGGAATTCAAGGCCGTCGCGCATGCGTTTCACAGCCTCGAAGACCTCCTTGATTCGATGCGCAAGGGCGCAATTACCATCACGTCGGAGATCATCAACCTGCTCTTGCAGTCCGTCGATGTACTCCGCCAAATAACCGGGCGCATGCTTGCCGGCGAAGACTCTTTATTGCCCGCCCATGATGTGTTTTTTGCGCGCGTCACGCGGATAGCAACTGCTTCAAAGCCTTCTTCGGAACCGGTTGCTTCCCCGGAATTGGCCTCAGCGCCGTCAGCCGCTCTAAATGCAAGCGCCGCTAAGCCCGCCGCAAATCTCCGTGTGGACCTTGGAAAATTGGACCGCATGCTGAACCTGACCGTGGAGTTCGCCATTGCTCAAGGGCGAATGCGGCGCATGCTCCAGGAAAAGTGCTCCATTTACGGCACAGGCCACGAAGTCCTGCAGTCTCACCAGGGCCTGGAGTCGCTCTTTCTCGAGCTGCAAGAGTTGGTGATGAAAATTCGAATGGTGCCCGTCGGTCCCACATTCCACCGGTTTGCTCGCAGTGTACGGGATATGGCACGGAAGAACAGCAAACTGGCGCGCATGCTCATCGTGGGTGAGGACGTGGAAGTGGATACCACCATCCTTGAGCACATCCACGATCCCCTGATGCACATGATCCGAAACTCGATTGACCACGGGCTGGAGACTCCCGAAGTCCGCCGGGCTGCGGGCAAGGATCCCAGCGGGAAAATCGTGCTGGAGGCGTTCCACGATTCCGGAAACATCGTCGTGAGGATCTCCGACGACGGCGCCGGACTGGATCACGCAGCCATTTTGCAGCAGGCACGCAACTGCGGAATCATCGCCGAAGGAAGTCGCCTCTCGGAATCGGATATTCATAACCTTGTATTTCAGCCGGGCTTTTCGACCGCGGAAAAAATCTCCGAACTTTCTGGCCGCGGGGTCGGCCTGGACGTTGTGCGCCGCAACGTGAATGCCCTCAGCGGCACTGTTCATGTGGAGAGCCGCAAAGGCCAGGGCACAACCTTCACGATTCGTCTTCCGCTAACGCTCGCCATTATCGACGGATTCGCGGTGAGTGTGGATGCGGAAACCTACGTTGTTCCACTCAATGCGGTGAAAGAGTGTCTCGAGCTTCCAGCAGAAAAACACTGTTCGGAGGGGGGCGGGGTCTTGAATTTACGGGGTGAGGCCCTGCCCTACATTCGTCTGCGCGATTTGTTCGGAGTTGGAGGACGGCCACCGGAGCGTGAACGAATTCTCGTGGTGGAGCACCAAGGCGGACGGGCCGGTCTTGCTGCCGATGAACTTCTGGGAGAACAGCAAGCGGTGATCAAACCGCTCGGCCGGCTCTTTCAGGGAATCTCCGGCGTGTCAGGTTCGACCATTCTTGGCACAGGACGGGTCGCCCTGATTCTCGATGTGCCGGCGATTTGCCGGGAGGCAGTATTGCGTGGCAGAGAAACGGTTTTGCAGTAAGGGTCATTGATTCCAATTCGAAACGCGGACTCGCGCCGCGCTTGGCTTTAGCTCAAAGGAGAGCTGTTATGTTGAAGAACATGTCCATCGGAATGCGGTTAGCGATCGGCTTCGGCCTGATCGTTTTACTCCTTGTCACCATCGCCTTTAGCGGCTATTGGGGCCTGGAGGGAGTGACCGCGGAAACCCTGAAAGTCTTGAATGGCGACGCCAAGATCGTGGTTCTCGCGGCTCGCGTCAAGGCCACGACGCTGGAATTGCGCCGGTATGAAAAGGACACCGAGCTCAATATAGACGATCAGCAAACCAGGAACGATTACGCTGCCAAATGGAAAGAACAACGGCAGAAAATCCGCGAGGTGCTTGCTGAACTGGATAAATTCCAGCTCTCCTCAGAGGACAGGGGGACGTTGAAATCCATGACTGAGGACATGGACGTCTATGAAGGCGGATTCACAAAAGTTCTTAACTTAATCGAGCAAGGAAAGTTGCGCACTCCACAGGAATGCAACCAGACCATCACGCAATACAAAGATTCCATCCATCGCCTGGAATCTGCTGCCTCGGACCTTACCAACCGGCATTCTGAAGTGTTGGTCCCCTTGGTGGAACAAATTGCCAAGACAACCACCACTACAATCTTAATTTTCTCCATGACTGCGATCTTCGTCAGCATCATCGTCACCCTGGTGATTTCCCGTGGCATCACCAAACCCCTTCAAGAAGTCGTGAGCGTGGTCGAAACCGTCAGCTCCGGCGATTTGACCAAGGCCGTCATCGTGGACCGCAACGACGAAATTGGGCGCCTGTTTGGCGCAATGGCAAGAATGACCGGCAAACTCAATGAGATGATTGGTGAAGTGCGCATGGGAGCGGGATCCGTCAGCACGGCGGCCACGCAAGTTGCTTCCTCTGCTAGCTCCGTTTCTCAAGGAACCAGTGAACAGGCCGCTGCCGTGGAGCAAGTCACCAGCAGCATGGAGGAGATGAATGCCTCCATCACCCAGAACGCAGAAAACAGCCGCAAGATGGAGCAGATGGCGCGAAAGGGAGCGCAGGACGCCACCCAAAGCGGACAAGCGGTTCTTGAAGCCGTTTCGGCGATGAAGTCCATCGCCGAGAAGATCGCCGTCATCGAAGAAATCGCTTATCAGACCAATATGCTCGCTTTGAACGCCGCGATCGAAGCGGCTCGTGCGGGTGAGCACGGTCGCGGCTTCGCGGTGGTCGCCGGTGAAGTGCGCAACCTCGCCGAGCGCTGCCGCACCGCAGCTCAGGAAATTGGCGGGCTGGCGGCATCCAACGTGCAAATCGCGGAACGCTCCGGTGGTTTGCTCAATGAACTGGTTCCCGCCATCCAAAAGACAGCGGACCTGGTCCAAGAAGTGGCAGCTACTTCCGGCGAACAAGCCGCGGGCGTGAGCCAGATCAACCGAGCCATTGGCCAGGTCGGCCTAGTCACGCAACGGAACGCTGCGGGAGCCGAAGAACTCTCCAGCACCGCGGAGGAGCTTGCTTCACAAGCGGAAGCCTTGCAGGACATGATCAGCTTCTTCCGCGTGAGCGCGCTCGGCGAGCACCGCTCCGGCAAAAAACAGAAGACTGCCAAGCCCTATTTTCCAAAGCACGAGCAAAGCAGCCCGAGTTCTTCGCAAGTCGAAGCCAAAACCAACGGCGAGCATGCCGAATCATTTGCTCGAATTTGACGCACGGAGGAACCGATGGAAATCAAAGAACAAGAAGCAACCGTGCAACAGCAATATCTGACGTTTTTCCTCGCAGATGAGGAGTATGCCGTCAACATTCAAAAGGTGAAGGAGATCATCGAATATTCCTCCGTCACCAAAGTTCCCAAGGTGCCGCGGTGGATTCGCGGTGTCATCAATCTTCGAGGGAATGTCGTCCCGGTTGTGGATCTCGCCGTGCGCTTCGGTCTCGACGAACGGCCAACTACGAAGACCACTTGCATCGTCATCGTGGAAGTTCAGCAGGACACCGAGACCACGGTCATGGGTGTGATTGCGGACGCCGTGAACCAAGTCATCGAGCTGAATGCCCAGGACATTGAGGAACCTCCTGCTTTCGGGACACGCGTCCGGCTGGAGTACCTGGCCGGCATGGGCAAGCTGGGAAAGAAGTTTGCTCTCATTCTGAACATCGACCATGTCCTGAGCGCGACGGAGCTGCTCACCGTTGCAGGTTTGCCGAGTGAGCTGGCAGACGTCCCGAAAGACGACGCCCAAGAGGCTGTGGAGCGTCCAGAGGCGTAATGTCCTCCGGCCAAAACATTTCAGCATCTGTTTTTGAGTTGCCGGCCCCGATTCCCGAACTCACCAACGACGAGTTCCAGCTTTTTCAGGGACTCGTCGAAAGAGAATCGGGAATCCACCTCGGCGCCAAAAATCGCGCAATGCTCGTCAGCCGCTTGTGGAGGCGGCTACGAGCGTTGGAGCTGAATTCGTTTTCCGCGTATTTCCGGCTAGTGCGGGCGAATCCGGAGGAGATGGTGCGCATGCTCGATTGCATCTGCACCAATGAGACTCATCTTTTCCGCGAGCCTGCGTCTTTTGATTGTCTTCGCCAGCACGTTTTTCCGGAATGGATCGCTGCCGCGGACTCCGACCGCCGACCTAGGACTCTGCGTGCCTGGAGTGCAGCATGCTCGACAGGCGAGGAGCCGTATTCTCTCGCCATGATGCTGCTCGCCACGTTCCCGGCAGAAGCAGGCTGGAAAACGGAGGTTCTTGGCACGGATCTCTCCACGAAAGTGCTGGCCAAAGCATCGAAGGGAATTTGGCCGAGCAGCAAACTCTCCGGAGTGCCCGTCGAATACCAGCGGCAATATCTCCTGAAGGGCTTTGGCCCTGATACCGGAAAGATCAAGGCTACAGAGGAACTTCGCAAGGTGGTGCGTTTTCAAAGGTTGAATCTCATAGAACAGCACTACGAAGTCTTCGGCCCGTTCGACCTGATCTTTTGCCGCAACGTCATCATCTATTTTGAGTGGGAAACGAAACTGAAAGTCATCGACCGTTTGGGTCGTTACCTTGCGCCCAACGGATATTTGTTCTTGGGTCACGCGGAAAGTTTGCATGGAATGACGGATCAGTTGGAATCCGTGAAGCCCAAAGTCTTTCGTTCTCCGCATAGCGGAGCGGGCCGCGGGGCTCTATGTATCTTGCAGCGTCGAGACCGCGCGTCCCACCCAAAGCATGAATGAGTCGTCGCGCTTTCTTGCTGTGTAGCAAGCATGGATTAACAAATAAGACTGCCCTATGAATTCTTCTTGGCTACAGAACGATTCCGCAGGTGATGCTGAACAGCACGCCGCGCCTCTTACGCCGCTTAAAGTTCTCGTCGTTGATGATTCAGCAACCGTGCGGCAGGTCCTTGCCGCAGTACTCTCTGAAAAGCACGGCTTTCGCGTTACCGTGGCCGCCGACCCGCTTATCGCCATGGAGAAAATGAAAAAGTCGCTGCCGGACGTCATCCTTCTCGATTTGGAAATGCCGCGCATGGATGGCATGACCTTCTTGCGAAAACTGATGGGCGAGACTCCTCTTCCCGTGGTCATTTGCTCCGGCCTGACCGGCCCCAACACCGATTCGGCCATTCGCGCTCTCGAAAACGGAGCTGTGGACATCATCACCAAGCCCAAAATTGGAATTCGCGGATTTCTCGAGGAATCCGCGGTGCTTTTAGAGGATACGGTACGCGCGGCAGCAGCGGCTCGCGTTCGGAAATCGCGGCGGCGCCAGGATTCGGCACGAAGCACAAGGCCCGCGGAAGGCCATCCATCCTCGCACTTCACGAGCAAGGAAAAAGGAAACGTAATCGCCATTGGCGCTTCCACCGGCGGGACGGAGGCGCTCTTGCACTTATTCGAACGAATGCCTCAAGACTGCCCCGGCATTGTGGCCGTGCAGCACATGCCCGAAGGCTTCACTGCGGCGTTCGCGCGGCGCTTGAACGATAATTGCGCCATCGAAGTTCGCGAAGCCGCCGATGGCGACCAGCTTGTTCCGGGCCGCGCTTACATCGCTCCAGGAAATCGCCACACTTACCTTCGCCGCATGGGGCCGACTTATTTCCTCGAAGTTCGTGACGGTGCCCTGGTTTCCCGTCACCGCCCCAGTGTCAACGTGCTGTTCCGTTCCGTTGCCCAAGCCGCCGGGCCGAATGCAGTTGGCGTGTTGTTGACGGGCATGGGAGATGACGGCGCTGATGGTCTTCTGGAAATGAAACGTGCCAATGCTTTCACCATCGCCCAAGACGAGGCAACTTGCGTCGTCTTCGGCATGCCTCGCGAAGCCATCCTCCTCGGCGCGGCCGAAGAAGTTCTTCCTCTACATCGGATTCCAAAAGCCATGCTCCGCCGCTCCGAAATGCAAAACCGCTAGCCTCAGGGCCTTTCTGCATGTCGATGTCGCAAGAGGGGCCGGGCTTCGGGGGTGCGATGGCCGTAAACGTTTACGAAAACGTGTGGACACTGGCAACCGGTTGCAGGAGAATCTCCGCGCCATGATTCCTAAAACAGTTTGCCTTATGAAAACACTTTGCCTAATCGCCGTGTCCTTCTTTCTGCTATTGAACGCTTCGCCGTTGGTCGCGCAGTCGGCTACGAACGCAGCCGCATCCGCCGGATCACCTCGTCCACCCTATTTGGATCCGAGTCTTCCCGTAGATCAGCGGGTCAACGACCTGGTTTCTCGCATGACGCTCGAAGAAAAAGCCTCTCAAATGCAGGATGTCGCCCGCGCCATCCCGCGCCTCGGCATTCCCGCCTACAATTGGTGGAACGAGGGTCTGCACGGCGTCGCTCGCTCCGGCCATGCCACCGTTTTTCCGCAAGCCATCGGTCTGGCCGCGACATGGGACACCGATCTCATCCATCGCATGGCCGACGTTATCTCCACCGAAGCGCGCGCCAAATACAACGACGCCATCCAGCACGGCAACACCGGCCGCTACTACGGCCTCACGTTCTGGTCTCCCAACATCAACATCTTTCGCGACCCGCGCTGGGGACGCGGCCAGGAAACCTACGGCGAAGACCCTTTTCTCACCAGCCGCATCGGCGTGGCTTTTGTCACCGGCCTGCAAGGCGACGATCCCAAGTACTTGAAAGTCGTTTCCACTTCGAAGCACTTTGCGGTTCATAGCGGCCCGGAGACCTTGCGCCATCGCGAGGATGTGCCGGTTTCTCCCCACGACTTTGCCGATACGTATGCCCCCGCGTTTCGCGCGACGATTATGGAAGGCCACGCCGACTCCGTCATGTGCGCCTATAATTCCGTCCACGGCGAGCCTGCCTGCGCCAATCACTTTCTCTTCGATACTTTGCGCAACAAGTGGGGCTTCAAAGGCTATGTCGTCTCGGACTGCTGGGCCATCAGCGACATTCATCAGGGCCACGGCTACGTTCTCACGCTCGAGCAAGCCGCGGCTTTGTCGGTGAAGGCGGGCACGGACTTGAGCTGTGGTCCCGAATACGCTTCCCTGCCCTTCGCGGTCGACAATCGTCTGCTCGCTCCTTCCGAAATAGACCTCGCGGTGAAGCGTCTTTTCGAAGCTCGCTTCCGCCTTGGCATGTTTGATCCGCCGGAATCAGTGCCCTGGTCAAAGCTCACGATCGCCGATAACGACACGCCCGCACATCGCCAGCTGGCTCTCGAAGTCGCGCGCAAGTCTATCGTTCTCTTGAAGAACGAGCGCAACACTCTCCCGCTGAAGCCTTCGGTCAAAACCATTGCCGTCGTCGGCCCGAACGCGGATTCCCTGCCCGTTCTGCTTGGCAACTACGCCGGTACGCCTTCGGCCTATACCACCATTCTGGAAGGCATTCGGAAGCGCTTTTCTCCAGGTTGTATCGATCACTGCAAGGACAAGGTTCAACTTATCACTGCCATCGGCGCGCCTCTCACCGAAACCAGCGGCGTGACTATTCCCTGGATCCGCCTGAGCACAGGGGGCTCACGTTCCGATACTGGTTTAAACGCCGAATATTTCGCCAACCCCAACTTGGCAGGCGACCCAACACTGAAGCGTAGAGATCCCGTCATCAATTTCGAATGGAACAACGTTTCGCCCGCTCCCGGCGTTCCCGCGCAAAATTACTCCGTGCGCTGGTCCGGTGAACTCGTTCCTCCTGTGGATGGCGACTACCGCCTCGGCATGGACACCGACGGCGGCTCCCGCCTCTTCCTCGACGGCAAAAAAATCATCGATGATTGGGCTCCGCATGGCGAACGTACCATGACGACACTCGTTCATCTCCAGGCTGGCCACGCGTATCCCATTCGCATGGAATACTGCCATTACGGTTGGGAATCCGCCGCGCGTCTTCTTTGGTTGCCTCCCAACCTGGTTCAGGAAGCGGTGGATGCCGCCCGCAAAGCCGATGTTGTCGTCGCCGTCGTGGGCCTCACCGCGCACCTTGAAGGCGAGGAATCCGAAAACAGCGATCCCGGCTTTTTTGGCGGCGACCGCCTCGACCTCGATCTTCCCCGTCCGCAGGAGCAGCTTCTCGAATCTCTCGCTACCGCCGGAAAGCCGCTCATCGTGGTTCTCACCAGCGGCAGCGCCGTCGCCCTCAACTGGGCTCAGGAGCATGCTGCGGCTATTCTCGAGGCCTGGTATCCCGGCGAAGAAGGCGGCGCGGCTGTCGCCGACGTTCTTTCCGGCGATTACAATCCCGCCGCCCGATTGCCTGTCACTTTCTACAAATCCGTCGCCCAGCTTCCGCCCTTCGGCAGCTACAGCATGAACGGTCGCACCTATCGCTACTTCACCGAGCAGCCGCTTTATCCGTTCGGCTATGGCTTAAGTTTTTCTTCTTTCAACTACTCCGATGCAAAAATTAGTCCAGATCAGGTCGCTGCTGGCACGGCCGTCACCGCTTCCGTGCGCGTCACGAATTCCAGTGCGGTTCCCGGCGATGAGGTTGTCGAGCTTTATCTTTCGCATCCCGGAATTGACGGCGCGCCGATACGCGCGCTCGCCGGATTCCAGCGAGTCCATCTCGCCGCATCCGCCTCACAAACCGTTACGTTCACACTTCACGACCGCGACTTGAGCACTGTGGACGAGAAGGGTGTTCGCAGCGTCGTCCCCGGCCCCATCGACGTTTGGATGGGCGGCGGCCAACCCATTTCCGGCCCTGGCCAACCTGCCAGCAAAGGAGTCTCGGCCAAATTCAACATCACGTCCGGCGCCACTCTCGACGAGTGAGTCCGCTACGCTCAGGTGGACGCGCTTTAACTATTGTCATCCCGAGGGCATCCGACAAGGATGCCCGAAGGATCTCAACTTATGCCTCACCAAGGCTTACCCGCCTGCTCTCGCTCTCTTCTGGACTTCCTCAGCCTCCTTGACTTCCTCTAAAATAGTTCTTTGGAGACGAAACCTTGTTGAATCAACCGCAGTCGCCGCAACCCGTTCCGCCATCCAAATCCATTTTCAAGAAACCGTCTTTCTACTCGAAGCTTGTCTTCATCATTGCCGCTCTTATCGTCTTCTGGATTTTCTTCTCGCGGTGGTGGCAGAACCGCTCCATCGAATACCGTGCCCGGGAAGCAGCCGCAGAGAAACAGCGCGCAGACGATCGCGCCACTCTCGAGCAAATGGGCGGCAAGGAACTCGCCATTCAAACCTTTTACGCCTCTCCCGGGGAGATTCGCCGGGGCCAATCCGTCCAGCTCTGCTATGGTGTCGCCAACGCCAAAACCGTCAAGCTCGAACCGCAATCCAATCCCGTCTGGCCTTCATACTCCCGTTGTGTCAACGACTCTCCCGCGAAAACGACCACCTATACCCTCACCATCGCCGACGCCGCCGGAAACACCAAGTCCCAATCCCTCACCGTCCAGGTTCGCTGATTCCGCTCGGCACCGGACCAACAAAATACGCTTTGTACTTTGCACTACAAAGTACTTGACAATCGTCACCCTCTGCCCTAAACTCTCCTCATGGTCACTACCCCGGGTCCTCTTCGCTCTCCCCGTCGTGAGCCCATCCCCATTGACGCTCGCGCCGCCGACCATCTTCGCTACATCCGCGAAACTATGGCCAGCGCCGCGGAATTTACCGCTGTCCCCGGCTGGGGAGGTGTGGCCATGGGCATTACCGCGCTGGTGGCGGCCTTCGTCGCCTCGCGCCAAACGACTCCGCGCGCCTGGCTCCTCGTTTGGCTTATCGAAGTCTTCGTGGCTGTGGCCATTGCCGCGCCTGCCGCCGCCACGAAAGCACATCGCGCCAATTCCCGGCTCTTTTCCGGACCCGGCCGCAAATTTCTTCTGAGTTTTGCCCCACCCATCGTGGTTGGCGGGCTTCTGACCTACATCCTTTTTCAGGCCGGCGTGTTTACCGCCCTTCCGGGGGTCTGGCTTTTGCTCTATGGGACGGCCATTGTCACCGGGGGAGCCTTTTCCGCGCGAGTTGTCCCCGTCATGGGTTTGTGTTTGATGTCCCTCGGTGTGCTCGCGCTTTTTGCTCCCGCGGCCTGGGGAGACTCTTTCATGGCCGCGGGTTTTGGCATTGTGCATGTCGGTTTCGGCTGGTGGATTGCCCGGCATTACGGAGGTTAAGGAGATCGTATGGCTAAATCATCGGCAGCGCGTCAGGAACGTGTGCAACGCTCACGAGACCGCGAAGCGATTCTGGAATCGGTGCGCAATCCCGCGCGCGAAGCCCCTCCAGCAGACCTCGACCGCCTCATCCACGAGCACGTTCGTTTGGGCATCGTCAGCGCCCTCGCGGTGAACCGCGCGCTCACTTTCAATGAGCTGAAGGCCCTGCTGAAAGCGTCCGATGGCAACTTGAGCGTACACGCGCGCAAACTCGAAGAGGCCGACTACATTGTTTGTGCCAAGTCTTTTGAAGGCCGCACGCCCAAAACCGAATATCGCCTGACAGCGGCGGGACGCAAGGCCCTGGAACGCTATCTGAATCACATGGAAGCGTTGATCCGCGCTACCCGCGAGGGTTAGCGGCAAAATTTTTTGCGCAATTACTTTGCAATACAAAGTAGTTTGCCCGACAGCCGCTCGGAGCTGCTGCAGCTTTTCAAATGGTTGGTAGAAACCGTTTCCTCGCGGCGGAGACTGGATAAACCCATGGAGTCACCCAACGCAGTAGAAAGCAAAGTTGCATTCCCGGCCACTTCGTCCGTCGTTCCGATGCCGCCTTCGCGGCCTCCAGCGCCTGTCCCCGCGCAGCCCTCGGAGCTAGCTGATTCTCCCAGTTCGGGCTTGCACGTGGCCATCATTTCCGATGGCAACGGCCGCTGGGCCACTTCGCGCGGGCTTCCGCGCTCCGCCGGCCATCGCGCTGGCGCCGAAACGGCGCGCCGCATCATCGAAGCGGCACCACATCTCGGCATTCACACACTCACTCTGTTCGCGCTCTCCTCGGCGAACTGGAAGCGGCCCGCCGCCGAAGTCAACGCCATCCTGCGTCTGCTGCACGAATATCTTCTCACCGAAACCACCCATTGCGTGGAGGAAGGCGTGCGCCTCAGCATAATCGGCCGCCGCGACCGCGTGCCCGCCACCTTGCGCCAGGCCATCGCCGATTCCGAAGCCGCCACGGCTAATGGAAAGGGCCTGCATCTGCGCCTCGCCATCGATTATTCCGCCCGCGAAGCGATTTTTCATGCCGCATGCCGCTTCTACAAAGTTACTGAGCTTTCGCCCGAGTCCTTCAGCCGCGTGCTCGCGGAAGTCTATCGCGGCGGATCCACGGAAGTGGACCTGCTGATTCGCACCGGCGGCGACCAGCGCCTCTCCGATTTTCTACTCTGGGAATGCGCGTTCGCTGAATTCGTGTTCGTGCGCAAAGCTTGGCCGGACTTTACTGTCGCCGACCTTGAGGGCGCGCTACGGGAATTCGCGCATCGCGAACGTACGCGCGGCGCGCTGCCCGAGGCTCTGCCGGACGCCATCGCCGGCTGATGTCTTTTGTGAATTTTGCAGCTCAGGGCGAAATTCTGAGGTTGTTTTTTTCAGTTTTTGCCTTAAGGAGAAAAAAGTATGTCCGCTTTCACACCGCACTTTGCTCCCATCGTGGTGCTGTTTTTTCTAGGCACCGTGTTCGGGCTGGGAATCAGCCTGCTTGTCTTGTTCTATGGCGCCGCCCGCCGGTCTGCCTTCTTCGCAAAGCTCGGCGCCGGCGCGGCAATCACCATTGCCGCTGGCTATTTCCTTTTGCTTGCTGGCGTTTCTCTCGCCAGCAGCGAGCAAACTCTTCCGCTCGACGGCTGGAAATATTTCTGCGAGATTGACTGCCATCTCGCATATTCGCTGGTCAGCGCGCAAACCGTCGCTGCGCTCGGGCCGGAGCTTCAGCAAACTGTGGCGCACGGAGAATTCGTCATCCTGCGCGTGAAGACCTGGTTTGACGAGCGCACCATCTCCGCACACCGTGGCAACGGCCCCCTCACTCCAAACCGCCGCAAGGTCTTGCTTGTGGACGACACCGGACGCAGCTATGAACCCTCTCCCGAAGGCCAGTTCGCCCTCGCTCGCAGCGGGAACAACTCCGCATCAATGGCACAAGCCTTGCATCCCGGCGAATCGTACACCACCGAGCTCGTTTTCGATGTTCCGAAGGCTTCGCGCGGCCTTCGTCTGCTGCTTATCGAGGACGACCCGGAAACGCGCTTCGTCATCGGCCACGAGAACAGCCTCCTGCATAAAAAAATCTATTTCGATGTACAGGCCCTGACGCGGTGAAGCGCTGGGGAAGCGGCCACTAGGTCGAGGCTGTAAGTCGCAAGTTCCCAAACAGACACGCTCCCTCGTCCCGGAGAGAGCTGGATTCTTGTGACGCTTTCCTTTTCCTGGCGGTGGCCGTAAAGTAGCCGCGGCCTTAAACGCCAGGGAGAAGTCCATGAGACATTTTCTTGCTGTTCTTTCAGGGCTCCTGTTTGCACTGATTTTTGCAGCAACCCAGGAGGTCGCGCACGCTCAAGACCTGACGCACTGGCAAGCGAACCTCACTCAGCCGCAGTCGTATGTCCTCAAGCGCGTTTCCAGTACAGACCCCACCGGTGGAAACGCTGATTTCCGCTCCATTGAGCCCGGCGGAACGCTGACGGTCCTCGATGCAGACGGTCCTGCGGTGCTCACGCACATCTGGATCACGGTCTACGATCCCGAGCCGTATCATCTGAAAAGACTTGTTCTGCGCATGTATTGGGACGGCGAATCCTCGCCGAGCGTCGAAACTCCTCTCGGCGATTTTTTTGGCCTCGGCCTTGGCGACTACCATGTTTGGGAATCCGAACTTCTTTCTGTCGCAAATGAACGCGCCTTGAATTCGTTTTTCCCCATGCCCTTCCAGAAACACGCGCGCATCACGGTCACTAACGAAGGAAAGCAAAAAGCCCCTTCCTTCTACTACAACCTCGACTACCGCGCTTACGCAAAGCCTCTTCCCGCGGACACGCTCTATTTCCACGCGCAGTTCCGCCAGGCGCAGCCCAACGCGGGATGGACCAACAAATGGGAGTCCAATGGAGATCGTACCGTTGACGACAAGAAGAATTTAGACGGCGAAGGCAATTACCTTTGGCTTGCCGCCATCGGCAGAGGCCACTTCGTTGGCGTCACGATGTCCGTGCTGCAAAACCAGGATGGCTGGTGGGGCGAGGGCGACGATATGTTTTTCATTGATGGCGAATCCCGGCCGTCCATCATCGGCACGGGCTCAGAAGATTATTTTCTCGGTGCGTGGGATTTCGGCCAAACGGGCTTTTCGCATCTCCTTCATGGAGCGCCGGTCAAAGGCGAGGAGCGCGCCGGCAGCCGGTCCTCAGTCTACCGTTTCCACCTCGATTCGCCGATCCCGTTCACGAAGTCCATTCGCGCGACCATCGAGCATGGCCATGCTAATCACCGCTCGGACAACTATTATTCCGTAGCCTACTGGTATCAAACCGAACCGCACGCAGAGCCGCCGCTTCTTCCTCCGGTGGACCAGCGCATTCCCAAACTTCAACCCGTCGGCGGCCCCGGCAATGCCGCGGCTCTCTCGCATTGACGGCCTTTTCATTCTGGGTGGATGACTGTCTGCTAGACTGGGCTGACCATGAGAGTTATAGATGAAGTCCTGGCAGCAAACGAGATTTATGCGCGCACGCATGAATTGCGCCCGCTGACCCCGCGTCCGCAGCGCAAGCTGGCAATATTGACTTGCATGGACACGCGGCTGTCTATCCGAACGATGGGACTGAAGACCGGCGACGCGCACATCATCCGCAACGCCGGAGGCATCGTTACCGACGACACGCTGCGGTCCCTGGTCGTCTCGCACCATTTGCTCGGCACTGAAGAATTCATGGTCATTAACCACACGGACTGTGGTCTTATGCATGCGACCGAGGAAGAGCTACGCACACGCATTCAGAATCGCACGGGCACTGCCGCGGTCGCTCCAGCCTTCTTCTACGCCTTCAAGAACATCGACGAAAACGTGCGCCACCAGTTGCAAAAACTGCGAACGCATCCGTGGATCCCGAAAGAGGTTTCAGTGCGCGGCTTTGTATATGACGTAGTCACAGGCCTCCTGCGCGAGATCAAGGACTTCTGAAAAGAGTGGGCAGTGGGTCGCTCTGTCCCAAGAAATCCGCCACACTTTAGCTGGCCCGCGAAAGAAATTGGAGCAATAGACCCGTGTGCTCTGCTCACTACCGACTGTCCACTACCCACTTTCTTGCCGTTCGTGTACGCTCAATTCATGCTTGAAGAAAAAGATTTCCAGCGAAAAGCCGACGCGGCGTTTGACGATCTCAAGAAGCGTCTGTTGATTCTCGGAGATGAGCATGGCTTCGATGTCGAAGGCGAATCCGGCAAGCTCGAAGTTATCTTCGAAGAGCCGCAGGAGGCTAAGTTCGTGATTTCTCCGAACACACCAGTGCGCGAAATCTGGATCTCCGCGCTTTCCACCAGTTTCAAGCTCTCGTGGAACGCCTCGCGGAGCGCCTTTGTGCTGGAAAAGACCGGCGAAGACCTCTACGGTGTAATGAGCCGGGTCATTTCGCAACAACTTGGGGAAGAGGTGAGAGTATGAAGCCCGGAACCGCAGTATTCTTGACTGCTTGCATCACCCTGGCAGGTGTTTTAGTTTCCCCTGCGACTAATTCACAAGTGCCTTCCGGCAAGGATGTAGTCAAGCCGGAAGTTTTTTCCTCGATGGAACCTGCCGGCCGCGGGGGCTCGTTTCAAATCGCGGTGGTCATGAATATCCGACCGGGCTTCCACGTGAATGCGCGAGAAAAGTCTGAAGAGTATCTCATCGCCACGGATCTTAAGGCCCAGCTTCCTTCCGGCTTCACCGCAGGTGAAGTGGTTTATCCAAAAGGAAAACTCGAAACGTTTACGTTTTCCAAAAAGCCGCTGAACGTTTATCAGGGAAAGGTTGTCCTTCGCTTGCCGCTGACCGCGCTCGAAACCGCTCCTCTCGGCGAACAACACGTCCCGCTGAGGCTGCGCTACCAGGCCTGCAGCACCGAACTCTGTCTTCCGCCAACGACTCTTCCCCTCGACGCGGTCGTCAACATCGCCGCCGACGCATCGGCCGCAAGGCCTTCGCATCCGGAGCTTTTCCCACAAAAGTAACAATCGTTATTTGGGCGAATCCAACTGAAGAGCTGCTCTCGCCGACCAGCCAAGGACCACTTCAAGAGGTGAGGCGATCCGGCGAAATGGGACGAAGTTGCCAGACCTCGAGGCTCTCAATTTGAGCCCGGTCGGAATCGGCAAGGGTGATTCTCAGAGGCCCATCCGGTCTGCGGTAGACTCGCGTGGTGAAAACGTGCCTGGCGTTGCAGATAAGTTCCGCGACTGAGGCGTCCACAATTAGATCAAAGCTGAATTTCTGCTCTGGCTCCGCAAGCAGTTCCGCAGTTCTTCCGTTCACAAGGATTTTCGCCGTCGCAGCGTCCTTGGGTTCGAGTGTCATGGACCACCAGGGGCCGCTGCGATCCTGCAAGGTGAAGGTTGACCGAGGAAATTGCGTTTTCCAGCAAAACTCGCCTGCGAGGTTTTCAATCTGAATGTCTTGCAGTGCGCGAGCGGGCCGGTCAGAAGGCGCGCTTCCTTCGAATCGTGAAATGGCAAAAGATTTCGCGCGGAGCAACTGAACTTCGGGAGCAAAGCGCATCTCCAGGCCGCCATCCGCTCCTAGAGAAAGAACACGAGGCAGGGCCATGCATCCCGCCCAGCCAGCCGCGCTGAATTCGGCCTCCGGACGAGTTTCCGGAATCCAGCCCCAGAGGATGCGATTTCCGTTCGTGTCGAGCTGCGTTTTCTGCGCGTAATAGGCGCCATGATCAAGCGTGCCCTGCTTCTTTGAATGAAAGACGAGCTCCTTGGAATCGAGTTCGCCGGTTTCCCAAAGAACCTGTCCTTCAGTGGAGTAGAGCAGGACGTGTTTCCCGCCGAGCGCAAAAAAATCCGGGCATTCCCACATTTCACCGGAGTCCACGGGATTGACTGACTCGCGTCCGGTCCAATTGCCGGAAGCGAGGGGATGGAGATATTCCCAGTCGCGTAGATTGAGCGAGCGATAAAGAAGAACACGCCCGCCTTGACGGCGCTGCCCGGAGCCGACGCCGAGATACCAATGCGTCCCATCTCGCCAAAGAAACGGGTCGCGAAAGCCAGTGAGGAGCGGATCGTCCGGGGGTTGAAGGATAGGTTGCTTCCACTTTGTCCAGGTTCGAAGTTCCGGATCGGATGAAGTAGCGAGGCATTGCACTTCACGGAAATTGTGGACGCTATCTCGAAGGGTGGCGCGCTCGGGAGCGGCCGCTTTCACGCCCGTGTAGATGATCGTTGCGGTGCCGCGGTCGTTTACGGCACTGCCCGTAAAGCAGCCATCCGCGTCATCCCAACCGGGAGTCGGAGCGAGCGCCACAGGCAAGTGGCGCCAGTGAATCATGTCCGAGCTGACCGCGTGGGCCCAGTGCATGTCGCCCCACCTAGCGGCATTGGGGTTGTATTGAAAAAACATGTGGTATCGGCCCTTCCAATAAATGGGGCCGTTGGGGTCATTCATCCAGTCTTGCGCGGGAAGCAGATGAAATTGCGGACGCAATTGATCGGCGGCAAGGCGCTGCCGCACAGTCTCGGACTGCGAGAGAGCAGCGCGGAGCGACACGCAAGCGCCAGCGGCTCCGAGGGCACGCAGAAACTCGCGGCGGTTGCGGTGCATCGAAGCGCTCCTTCGCTGTGACGTTTAGGCTTTTACGGCACCGGCGACGGCGTCGTGGAGGCGCCGAACGACGCGCTGCTGGCCGAGCACAACCATCGTGTCGAAGAGCGGCGGCGCGACGGCTTGGCCGACGATGGCCACCCGCGTGGCGTTAATGAGCAATCCCGCTTTCACGCCGCCCGCTTCAGCAACGGCGCGCGTGGCATGATCGCAGGCGTCGTGGTTCCACTGGGTCAGGCTTCCCAAGGCGTCTGCGAGCTTCGAGAGAAGCTCAGGCACCTTCGGATCTTTCCAGAACTTTTCTTTTGCAGCGGGATCGCGAGTAAATTCGTCGCTGAAAAACGCCCGCGACCAGGTGGAAAAGTCCGGCAATAGTCGGATCCTAGGACGCAGCAAGTCAACGGTGCGAGTGAACCACGCGTGATCGCGCCCGTCTTGACCCGGAGCGGCGCCGGCAGCCCATTCCGATTTCCACAAGCCGCTGCGTTTCAATTCGCTTTCGACTTCCGGCAGCAAATCTTCGATCGGCAGCCGCTGGAGATACTGTGTATTGAACCATTCGAGTTTCGGCCGATCAAAAACGGCATTCGTGCGGCTCACGCCTTCGAGCGAAAACTTTTCAATCAAATCCTTCGTTCGAAGGAACTCTTCGTCGCCGCCGGCAGACCACCCGAGCAGCGCCAGGAAGTTGCGGAACGCTTCGGGCAAAAACCCTTCCGTGCGGTACATGTTCACGTCCGTAGCGCCGTGGCGTTTCGAAAGCCGCGACTTGTCGGCGCCCAGAATCAACGGCACGTGCGCGAAAACCGGTGGCGGCGCGCCAAGCGCGCGGTATAAGAGCACCTGCTTCGGCGTATTGGAAAGATGATCAGCGCCGCGAACCACGTGTGTGACGCGCATATCAATGTCGTCCACCACGACGCCAAGCTGGTACATGGACTGACCAAACTCCTCATCGCCTTTTCCGGAGCGCAGTAATACGAAATCCTCAATCTCGTCGTTAGAAAACTCTCGTTCGCCAAAAACCGCGTCCGCAAACTTGGTCGTCCCGCCAATTGGAACTTTAAAGCGAATCGCTGGCTTCGCCCCCGGCGTCGAAGGTTTCCCATCGCGGCAGGAACAGCGCGTGACGCTCCGCGGCCCCCCGCTCTTCGGCTCCTCATCCTGGCCGGGACGGTCCGGCTCGGCATAGTCGCCTCCGGCATATTTGTCAGCGGGGCAGTAGCAGAGAAAGGCGCTTCCAGCCGCCACGCATTTCTTTGCCGCCGCGCGATACAGTTCGGTTCTTTGCGACTGGTAGAACGGCCCTTCGTCCCAATCCACACCCAGCCATTTCAGGCCATCGATGATTCCCTGCACCAGTTCCGGCTTGTTGCGCTCCGCGTCCGTGTCCTCGATGCGCAGAATCATCACGCCGCCGTGCCGCCGCGCAAAAAGCCAGTTGAACAAAGCCGTGCGTGCTCCCCCGACATGCAGATAACCAGTTGGAGAGGGCGCAAAGCGGACTCGCACGCCCGCTTTCTTTTGAGTGGTTTCGGTCATATCCGACCCATATTTATGCTGCTTCCAGGGCGCCGCGTTCAGCGCGTCTTTCTCTGCGGAATCAATCGTTCAGTTTAGCGAAAAGCCCCGGATTCCGTCCAACGAACTGTGCTTGCCTCGTTTCAGAAAGTCGCGGGACTGCCTTCACTTCTTAAAATACAAATAGGGTAGGAAATAAGTCAGAGCCGCGCCGAAGCCCACGAGGAAAGCCAGGATTCCGAGCCAAATCAGAACGAAAGTGCGTTCATTCTGCCCTTCCTGAGGTGCCGACACTCCAAAGATCAGGTGCAAGCCGCGAAAGAACTTAGCCAGAAGTTTGATCATGCATTCCACCCAGTTCTAGAACCAGTATCGGATGCCCTGTCGCCACACAATCCATTTTTGTGGGTACGCGCGTGTAGCATTTTACGTTGTAACGATTCACGCCCCGAATTACGTCTTATTCTTTGACGGCTGAACATCCGCGTTCCAGGTTGGGTCCTGACGAGGGCGCAGCAGGTTTTTCTTTCTGCAATAGCGCATTTTGCCTAGGACAAATGTCTGTACGTGGCGTCTAATAGAGAGCCAGCCGGTCGGGGAAGTGCCTATTAGGGTATTCCATGGATATCCTGGGTTTTGCTTGCAGGATAAACTGAACGTTTCCGGAAGAAGAATCGGTTCCGACTGAAAAACGCTTCGCGGAAACAACCATTCCCCCGGCTCCGAGTTCCAACCGCCCTGGAGGGCGTATTCCTCCGGCTTCGCAGGGGTGCACGAGGTTATGCGCGCCGAATCCATTTTCCGCGGCAAGCCCAAGGTCCTTCTCCTGGGCGCCCTGGTTCTTCTCATCTTTCTTCTCCTTCCTCGCCTGTTCATCCATCTCCATCGCGCCCAAGCCTCCGCCGGCCGCGGCGAATCGATTTATCGGGTTGAAAAGAAAAAGTTTTCGCAGACGCTCCGGTTGAACGGCACCACCATGGCGGCACACTCGTTTGCGGTGCTGGCCCCGCGGCTAGAAGGAGCCTCCGTCGGTTCCATGGTCATTACCAGGCTGGCTCCCGCGGGAGAGCCCGTGAGGAAAGAGGATGTGCTGGTGGAATTCGACGCCCAAGCCCAGCAAAAGGATTATCTCGATAAAAAAGCCACCTACGACAATCTGGTGGGCCAGGTGGCCCAAAAGCAGGCCGAAGAGGACATTAACCGCGCCAAGGACGACACCGGCTTGCAGCAAGCGGAAGACGAATTGAAGCGCGCGCAACTCGAGATCAAACGCAACGAAATCGTCTCCCGCATCGACGCGGAAAAAAATCAGGAAGCCGTTGACGAAGCGCAAGCTACCTTGAAGCAACTCAAAGAAACGTATCAATTGAAACGCGCCGCCGCAGCCGCCGGCATTCGCATCATCGAAATTCAACGCGACCGCGCGCAGGAAGCCATGCGCTACGCCCAAAACAACGCTTCTAAAATGGTCGTGCGCTCCCCCATGCCGGGCGTCGTGGTCTACAACACGATTTGGCTCGGCAGCCGCATGGGCACGGTTCAGCAAGGAGACCAAGTCCGCCCCGGCCTGCCTTTCATGTCCGTCGTGGATCCCTCCCAGATGGAAGTGCGCGTTGACCTGAATCAGGTGGACCTGCTCAAAGTCCACCCCGGCATGCACTCGAAGATGCATCTGGATGCTTATCCCGGCATCGAACTCGGCGCGACACTCGAGGATCTCTCCCCGCTCGGTCACAACGGGCAGTTCACTGACACTATCCGCGTATTTTCGGCCCGCTTTTCCGTCCAGGGAACCGATCCGAGGCTTCTGCCGGATCTCTCCGCAGCGCTGGATCTCGACCTCGGTTCCGTGGACAACGCGCTTGTCGTCCCCTGTCAAAGCGTTGAATTTGATTCAGAGAATCATCCCTTTGTCTGGATGGAAGGCTCCGGCGCCTTTGAGAAACGCGCCGTGAAGACGGGCCCGCGCAGCGATACCGAGGTTGTGGTGCTTTCCGGCTTGCAGGAGGGTGACATCATCCGCCAAAACGCCGCGAGCGTGCCGGAATCGGGAGAGCGGCCGTGAACCGGGGCATCATTCGCGGAATCCTGTCATGGAAGTTGCGCTACAAAGTCACCGTTGGCGCTGTGGTCGTCCTCTTTGGCGGCCTTGGTTTCGGCGCTTTTCGGTTAGCCAAGTCCGCTGCCGCCGTTCCCACAACCGAAGTGCAGCGCAAGGACTTTGTAGACACACTGGAAATTAAGGGGGAGATCAAAGCGCTCCGTTCGAAAGTCATCACCGGGCCCTACAGCGCCGGCGATTTGCAGATTGTGAGCCTCGTGCAAAACGCAGCCAAGGTCAAAAAGGGGGACGTGCTGATTCAATTTGACACCACCACCACGCAACATAAACTCGCGCAGGACAAATCCGCAGTCAAGTCCGCTGAGGCCGAAATCAATCAATCCGAGGCGGCGGCACGCCTGAAGGAGGAGCAGGATCTGACGGATGTCATGAACGCGAAATACGACGCCGAAAAAGCCCGCATGGACGCCAGCAAACAGGAAATCCTGTCCGCGATTGACGGCGAGCAGGCCAAGCTGAAAGTTGTTGACGCGGAAGAGACTCTGAAAGCCGACGAAGCCAAACTCAAGGCGGACCGCTTGTCTGCCGTTGCGGATCTCGCCAGTAAGAAGGAAAAACTGATGCAGGCCGAATTTCAAGTGCATCAGGACGAAACCAGTCTTGAATCGCTCACCGTGCGTGCCCCTCTTGATGGTGTCGTGGCGCTGCAAACTCACTGGCAACCCCAAGGAGGACCCACGCCTTTCAAACCGGGAGATCGCGCGTGGCCCGGCGCAGCCATTGCGGAGCTGCCGGACCCGAGTTCCTTGAAAATCTCGGCGCGCGTGGAGGAAGCGGAGCGCGGGCAATTGAAAGTGGGCCAGACCACCGAAATACATGTGGACGCCGTTCCCGACCGCACCTTTGCAGGTCGCGTGGAAGCCATCAGCCCCACGGCCAGCCTGGATTTCAACGCGGGATGGCCTCTTCCCCGCAATTTCTCCGTTGACGTGACTCTCCCCGAAAGCGATCAGCGCCTCACTCCGGGTATGGCTGCGACCGTACGCGTGGGGATTGCAAAGATTCCCAACGGACTCGTCATTCCGACCTCGGCGGTGTTTCGCAAAGCAGGCCGTGCCGTCGCGTACGTTCAGCGTGGGTCAAAGTTTGAGGAAATTCCTGTCGAAGTTTCACGGCGAAATACCGAAGAGGTCTTGTTGGCGCGAGGGTTACAAGCAGGTGAGCGAGTCGCTTTGAAAGATCCGACGCTGCCTCGTTAGAAGGCACTATGAAGCAAAACGTCAAGCAAACCGGAATTTTCCTGGCGCTGCTTGCTTTCGCGGCCGGCAACGTCGCATGCCGACAGGCCACGGCTCTGGCCGGCGAAATGGACATCCCCACAGCCACGGTGAAAGAGGCCGATCTTCAATTGAAGGTCCTCACCACGGGCGCTTTGCGAACCAAGGAATCGAGGGTGATCGCTGCTCCGGCCATCGGCGGCGGAACGCTGCAAATCATCAAATTGGCTCGGTTCGGCGTCTCGGTTCACAAAGGCGATGTCGTCCTCGAATTTGATCCCAGTGAGCAGGAATACAACCTCGCTCAGAACCGCAGTGACTTTGAGCAGGCCGAGCAGGAAATCGTCAAAGCCAAGGCCGATGCCGCCGTGCAAACAGCCCAAGACCAGACCGCCCTGTTGAAGGCCAAATACGCCGTGCGCCGGGCGGAACTGGAAGTCAGCAAGAACGAATTATTGAGCAAAATCGATGCGCAGAAAAACGTCTTGGCTCTCAATGAAGCCAGGCGCGCCCTCGCCCAGCTTGAACAGGACATTCGCACCCACAGCGCTTCCAACAAGGCGGCGTTGGATATCAGCGAAGAAAAGCGCAATAAGGCGCGCATAGCCATGACCCAGGCGGAAGATAACATCAAGAAGATGACCGTCACCGCCCCCATTGATGGCTTGGTGGTCGTCCACCCCAACGTCGAGTCCACGGGCGGGTGGTATTTCGGCCAGGCGCTTCCCGACTATCACGTCGGCGATCAAGTGAATCCCGGCAGCTCCATCGCCGATGTGATTGACATCTCTCATCTGGAAGTTTCCGCGCAGGTTGGCGAGACCGACCACAGTAATCTCAAACCGGGTCAGCCGGTGGACATCGAGGTCTATGCCCTCCCGAACGACAAGTTTACCGGCAAAGTGGAAACCGTAGGCGCTGCTACTTCGCAGGATTCCTGGATGGGCAGTTCCCAGCACAAATTCGACGTCACGATTCTTCTGGATAAACCAGATCCGCGCCTTCGTCCGGGCTTTGCTTCGCGGTTGGTCATTCGCGGTGACCGTCTTGCGCACGCCGTATCGATTCCCAGCGAAGCCGTTTTCGACCGCGAAGGCAAGAAGATTGTCTTTTGCAAACGCAACCGCGGTTTCGAGGAGCAGCAAGTAAAGCTCCGGGCGCTCACGGAAGGTCAGGCCATTCTCGAAGGCATTCAACCGGGCACCGTGGTGGCGCTGGTCAATCCGGAAGCGCGTAGTTCCGAAAAGGCCGGGGAAAAAAGCTCTGGACCTCAGCTAGGTCCGGGCGCGAGATGAGGCGGTCTCTGCAACGATGAACACGCGCTCCCTGGCTGAACCAAGATCGCTGGCGCAGTGGATCCCGGATCTTGCTTTCGGTTTCGAAAACCTTGCCAATCACAAGCTGCGCTCTCTGCTGACCATGCTCGGCATGATCTTTGGCGTGGCTGCGGTTGTGGCCATGCTTTCCATCGGAGCCGGCGCGCAGCAAAAGGTGATGGCCTTCATTGAGCAGATGGGCGTTCGCAACGTCATTGTGGAAGCCAAGGAAGCTAACAACTTTCAAGAGCTTCAGAAAGTGCGGAAAGACTCGCCCGGACTTACTTTGGCCGACTACCAGACGATTCGCCACAACGTCAGTGATATTCAGAGCGGTACGCCTCGCAAACGCTTCGCTCCAGCCAAATTTCTGCCGAAACCGCAGCAAGACTCTCCCGTCGTCTACGGCGTCGAGCCTAGCTATCTCGAGATCGGCCATCTGCGTGTTACCGAGGGGCGCTTCTTTGACGAGACCGACAATGCGTACGCCTCCCCCGTATGCGTTCTCGGGGCCGCCGCCAAAGATAGTTTGTTTGGCGCGGCAACAGCCGTCGGCGAGTACGTCAAACTAAACGAGCAATGGTGCCACGTTGTCGGCATCGTTGCTCCTCAAATGGCCGCGCAAAGTGATGTGGCGGGAATTCGCACCGAGGACTTGAATAACCTCATCTATGCCCCTTTGAACACCGTTCGTTACCGTCTTGAGGATTCACAAAGCCGCATGAAAGACGAAATCGATGGCATGTACCTGCACCTCGCTTCCACTGATAGCAGCACCACGGACGCGGAAGTAGTGCGCGGAATCCTGAATTCCTCGCATCACAATGCCGGTGACTTTAGCGTCATCGTCCCCGCCGAACTCTTGGCCCAGCAAAAGCGCACCGAGCAGCTCTTCAATACCGTCATGGTCGCCATCGCTTCCATTTCCCTTTTGGTCGGCGGCATCGGCATCATGAACATCATGCTGGCCGCCATTCTCGAGCGCACCCGCGAAATTGGCGTTCGCCGCGCTATCGGCGCGCGCCGCTCGGACATCATTCGTCAGTTCGTCATCGAAGCCGTGCTGATTTCGTTTGCCGGCGGCTTTTTGGGCCTGGTGATGGGCTTCGCCATGTCGCGGCTCATCGCGTGGATGGCGGGATGGAATACCGTTGTGACCATCAGCTCCATCCTCCTGGCTTTTTTGGTTTCCATCTCCGTAGGCTTGATCTTTGGCACTTACCCGGCCATGAAAGCGGCGCGGCTCGATCCTGTGGAAGCAATTCGCTACGAGTAAGCTTTTCGGTTCGAAACAAATCCTTCTGGGGGTGCTCTCATGCGACGGCTATTCCTTTTTCTAGGTACGATGTTGCTTCTATTTCCGGGCATCGAACCTTCCTACGCGCAATCCAGTTCCTCGCTGAAAACTTCTCTAGGCCTTACCGCCCGGCAGAAGTTCCCTGCCCCTTTGCCTGCTCCGGAAGGTCTGCAAGATCACGTTGCCAACGGCAAGCTCGTTCTCACCGTCGACGACAGCATTCGCTTAGCTCTCGCCAATAACACGGACATCCACATCGATCGCTCTCAGATTGATTTCGCGCTCGACAATCTCGGCCGCTCGCACTCGCCCTTCGATCCAGTAGCCACTTCGAGCTTCGCCGATAGCCGAGCGAAGAGCCCTACAACCAACCAGACTCAAGGCGCACCGATTCTTGATTTATTGTCGCAGTCGGCCGAGCTAGGTTATTCGCAAACTTTTCAAACCGGCACAAATTTCCAGGCTGCCGTGAGTGGAAGCAAATCGGCAACGAACAGCAACTTGGCGTTTGTCAACCCCTCCCTTTCCACGAATGCCCAGTTCACCCTCACTCAGCCGCTGCTTCGCAATTTTGGCTTGTTCCCCAATCGTGCTCCCATATTTATTGCGCAGAACAACCTGAAGCAGGCGCGCGCCAATTTCACCGCCGAAGTCAACGGCGTCATTCTTCAAGTAATTCAAGACTACTGGAGCGTGGTTCTCGCCAGAGAGAATCTCGACGTACAGCGAAAGTCGCTCGATGAAGCTCAAAAGAGTTATGACCACGACAAGAAAGCATTAAGCCTCGGTGCGCTTCCTCCCTTGGATATTTACCGCTCAGAGTCGCAAGTCGCTTCAAGGCGCGTCGGTGTCATTGCGGCCGAATATTCGCTCAAACAATTTGCGGACACCTTTCGGCGCGACATTGGCGCAGACCTCGACCCCAACTTTCGCGCTTTGGATCTCGACCTTACGGACCAACCCGGGCCTGCTGGCGAACTCCTGAGCGTCGACATCGCCAGTGCGCTCACACGCGCTCTCGCCAATCGTCCGGAGTTCGAGGTCGCGCGGGAACAGCTTGCCACCGATGAGCTCGCCATTCGCTTGGCGCACAACAACTTGAAACCGGACCTCGAACTATCGGCGTTCTATTCCGGGAACGGTGTAGCCGGCAATCAATTCAACTTAAACACCACTCCTCCACTGCAAACCAGCAGTACGGGTTTCAGTGATAGTTTCAGCCAGACTTTTCACTTTACCTATCCGACCTACGGTGCCTCGCTTTCCCTCAATTTGCCCATCAGGCGGCACTCCGCCCAGGCCAATCTTGCGGACGCCTTGGTTAGCCGCAGCCGCGACCAATACCAAGAACGTCGCACCAATCAGAGCATTTCGCTCGAAGTAACCAACGCCGTTCACGCTCTCGAACAAGCCAAACTCTCCATGGAAGCTGCCAAAATCGCCAAGGACTTGGCAGAAGAAACACTCCATGCCGACGAGCGTAAATACGAACTAGGCGCCGAAACGGTATTCTTCGTTCTGGACGCCCAAAACCAGCTGACCCAGGCCGAGCAAAGTCTCATTACAGCCCAGGTCAATTACCAGCTGGCCGTGGCCCAGCTCGACCACGCCACCGGCGATCTGCTCGACCACCATCACGTACAAATCGTCGAGCCTCACAAATAGGCGCCGCGCTGCGAAAAGTCCCAAAATTCACGCCAAAAAGCGCCAAAAAAGAGTTCGGCTTTCAATTTGGTGGTTTCAAGACATGCATTCCTCTAACCTCCTTTGTATTGAACCGGTTACTTCGCCCTATGTCTCTTTCGCAACCAGTACCCCGGTACGCTTGCTTCCAGAAAATTTCCTAATCCATAATCTCTGTACCTTGTATTGTGTCTGGCGCGGCCTCTCTGCGTTGCCGCACAGGTGCCTCTTTGTGTGACTGGGGCATGCTCGCAGGTCACAACACTAAGGAATTCTGCGCCTTGGTATAAGCGCACGCCCGCCCCTTTGTGGGCGGAGAATTGATTGTGGTCTTGATACAGCAAGGCTTTATTTCCTTGGCGCTCTTGATCGCCACGCTTCTCGTGGCCGGCTTCTTTGCCTATCTCTACAGTCTAAAGCGCCAGAGTTATTTGCTCCTATGGACCATCGCCTGGTTCGTTTTCGGACTTCACTACGTTGCTCCTGCTCTTACACATGAAAGCATCCCCGGGAACCTGGAAAGCGCGGTGGGCCATTGGTTGTTTGCAGTTTCTGCCACGCTCTTCTTCCTCGGCGCTCAAATTTATTCCCAGCGCAAGGCTTGGAAAGTCCCTGCGATTCTGGTTGTGATTTTCATCGGAATCTGGGCAGCAGCGAACGCCGCCAATAAATTCTCGCTTTCCGCCGTCATCCCTGCCTCGCTCCTCTATATCGGAGTTGCCGCGATCTTCTGGCAGGAAAGCCGCCGCCAGGAAACTCTTGCTGACCGTCTCCTCGGACTCTCCTTTGCTTGCTGGGGGGTTCTCTGGGTGGCGCTGCATTATCTGAAAGCAACTCCCGAACTTCAGGGCCAAACCATTAGCGTTGTCGCTACCGCTCCCTGTGCCTTTGTCGCCATGCTCATGGTCATGGCGCTCTACGAAGAAGAGAAGCGCCGCATCGAGCGCAACATGCTAGCGCTTTCTAATCTCAACCTTGCCACTTCAAGTTTTGTCGGCGGCGAAATTCAGCGCATGCTCTCTCAGGCTTTGGACCGCGTCCTCGGCGTCGTGCGCCTTCCTTCCGGCGCGCTGTTCCTCCATCATGGCGACCCGCAGGGGCCGACTTCCGTTGTCGCCGTGGGTTTGTCGGACGAATTCTGCCGCGCCGCTCAAAATGAAGGCCTCGACGACTATCTCGTCAGCCTTGTGGCCCGCCTCGGCGGCTTGCTAGGATTCCGCGACCTTCGCGATGATTCGCTCTCCGCTCTTGATAAGGAAAAGTCCATCCGCCGCTTCCGGGAGTTGGCTCTGGCGCAGGGATTGCGCAGCGTGGTCGCCATCAGCCTTCAGGCCAAGGAACATGCGTTCGGCGTTCTCCTCCTCGGCTCTCCGGACAACCGCCGCTTCACCTCGGCAGAGTTGCGCCTTCTCTGGGCTCTTGGCCACCAGATCGGCATGGCCGTTGAAAACAGCTACTTAATCCAACAGACTTCCCGCCGCTCCGAGGAATTGCATGTCCTCAACGAAATCGGCCGCGTCCTTAGCTCCACGCTCCATAAAGAAGAACTCACCAAAAAAGTCTGGGAAGAGCTGCGCCGTCTCTTCGACGTCGAAAACTTCTATATCGCCGAGCTCGACCCGGTGCGCGATGAACTTCGCTTTGAGATGGAAATCATCGGCGGCAATCGCGTGCCCCGGCGCGTCCGTCCTGCCGGAAACCATCTCACCGAATACGTCATTCGTACCCGCCAGCCCGTTCTCATTCGCGAAAACTACGTCAACGAAGTCAAAAAGCTCGGCGTCGAGCCGATTCGCAAGGGCGGCTGCTTCTGCGGCGTTCCCCTCGTCGCCTACGACCACGCCATTGGCGCCATGGCCGTTTTCTCGGATAACGAACGCACTTTTGATGAAGGCCACCTCGAACTTTTGCGAGTGTTGGCCAGCGAAGCCAGTATCGCCATCGAGAATGCCCGCCTCTTTCACGAAGAGCGCACCAAGGCGCGCCACCTTTCTCTGCTTAACACGATTTCGCGCAACGCCATCGCCACGCTGAACCCCGACGAGATGCTTGCCAAAATCACCGAGCAATTGGAAGCCGGCCTCACCTACGACCACATCGGCATCGGCTCGCTGGATTACGCCACGCGCGAAATTGTGGTCCAGGCGGAGGCAGGCACGCGCCGTGGCACTCTCGGCCAGCGCATTCCTCTTGGCACGGGCCTCGTCGGCCACGTCGCCCGCAATGGCCAAATGGCAATTTTCCGCGCTGGCTCTCCCGCGGACAGCCCCTTGAAGCCGCTCTTGCAGGATTCCGTCGCAGCCATCGCTCTGCCCGTTTTTTACGCGGAACAACTCCACGGCATTTTGTATATCGAGTCCTCCACGCCCGTGGACTTCTCCGAAGAAGAAGTCCTTCTGCTTCGAACGCTCGCCGACCTCATCGCCGGCGCGCTGCACAACGCCCTTTCTTTTCAGAAAGCGCAGGAGCAGGCCATCACCGACGGCCTCACCGGCGTCAAGACGCATCGCTTCTTCATGGAAGCTCTTTCTTCCGAATGGAAGCGTTCCACTCGCGCAGGCCGCGCCTTCGCCTTGGTCCTCATGGACTTGGACCGCTTCAAATTCGTCAACGACTTCTACGGTCACCTTGAGGGCGACCTCGTTCTCCAGCGCGTCGGACAAATTCTCGAAACGAATTGCCGCCGCTCCGATGTCGTCGCGCGTTACGGCGGCGACGAATTCGTCATCCTCATGCCGGAAACTACGATGGAACACGCGCGGCAGCTCGCCAGCAAGCTCCGCGGCTGGGTTTCCGCCGATCCGCTGCTGCGCGAGAAAAACATCAGCGCCAGTTTCGGCATTGCCTGCTATCCGCTGCACGGCTCGTCGCCACAGGAGCTCATCCAGGTCGCGGACGCTTCGATGTACCTTTCGAAACATCAAGGCGGCAACGCCGTTTCCACCGCCGATCATTTCGATCCCAACGAGGCAAAAAAGTGGAAGCGCGATGTCCTCGAAGCCTATTTGGGCGTTACGCTGAAGCGCCTCTTCTCCACGGGTCCCGAAGCCTTCGAAGAGATTTATCAGCGCTTGCGTCAATTCACAGAATCGCTTAGCGCCACCGAACCCGACAGCAAATCTCTCGTTTCACAATCCGAGGGCGCGCACGCGCTCCCGCAAGCGGTTCTGGATACCGTCACTTCGCTGGCCTACGCCATTGACGCCAAGGACCACTACACGCAAGGCCATTCGCAAAAAGTCGCTGCCTACGCCGCCCTGATCGCCGAAGCCATAGGCCTGACCGACGCCGAAGTCGAAGAGATTCGCCTCGGCGCCGTCCTACACGACATCGGTAAGGTAGGAATCCCTGAAAACATTCTCAACAAAAATGGGCCGCTCAATCCGGAAGAGTGGGAAACCATGAAGTCTCACGTCAGCTTTGGCGCGAAGATTCTCGACCCGCTCACGCCGCTCGCGCGCATCCGCGAAATGGTCCTGCACCATCACGAATTTTTTGATGGCTCCGGTTACCCCAACGCGCTTTCGGGTGAAGAGATTCCGCTCGGCGCGCGCATCATAGCCATTGCCGACGCTTACGACACCATCACCAGCGACCGCACATACAAGAAAGCGCGCACTGCTCCCGACGCCCTCTCCGAACTCGAACGCTGCGCCAACGCCCAGTTCGATGGCTCGATCGTAGAAGTTTTCGTCCGCACCATGCGCACTTTGCCCAACCCCATCATCGAAGTGGCCACCGCCTCCGGCACGCAGCGCAATGCCTGATTTCCGCTCGTCATAGGCTTCGGCTTCTGGACCTTCCGGCAGTTATTTACGCGGGGTGTGCAGTCGGATGGGAAGAATCCTTGCGTATTTCTTGAAATCGGGGTCCGTCGAAAAAATTGCCTATTCCCGCGCCATCGCAAGAGCGCAAATCAACATATCGGAGACGGATACCGCGATTCCTCTGGCCCTGCATGCGTTGCCCGCTTTGGCTGCGGCTTCGTAATCGGCGAGGCTCGCTTCCTCATCCGGAAAAGCCCGCAGAGTGTTGCGGAGCTTTTCATATTGCCCGGAATCTCGTATTCCAGATAAGAGTTCTTGCCGCACCAGCCCGATCAGCCCGGCACGGCCTTCCCGGATCAGTTGCGACAGTTCCGCAACGACCGTGGCCTCTGTCGCATTCAGGTTTTGCGCCTTTCGTCGTAGCGCCAGCGACCACACCGAAGTGTCAACGAGGACGTTCACGCGCGCTTCTTGCTGCGTTCGCCCTTGTAGTCATAGCCTTCGTCGTATTCCATCGTGCCAAAGAGCGGCAGAATCTCCTGCTGTTTTCGCCGCCGGATATATTCATCCAGCGCCGCCGTCACCGCATCTTTTTTCGTGCGGTGCCGCCCGAGCTTGCGGGCTTCCTCAATGAGCCGGTCGTCAATGGCCAGATTGGTAGACATGTTTCACCTGCATTTATTCTACACACTGCAATGTGTAACGTCTATGAGACCACTTTGTGTGGGTTCGCGCTTGCTATCGTTTCCCGTGTCCCCGCGTCGAAACGACCCAGAGAGTCGGCGTGTGTCCCAATTCCTTTCGTCAGACTGCGGGACGCTTTCCGCCGAGAGGCTGCTCCGAGGGGGCGTGTCATGATCTGCCGTAGATTCGTGCCGTTAGCTGTCTCTTTCGTGTTGCTGACTTCTCTGACCATTCCACTCTTTGCGGGAACGCCAGCGGAATCCGCTTTCAAAAAGCTGCAATCTCTTGCCGGGCAGTGGGAAGGCAAGGACGCTCACGGCATGGCCGCAAAAACAAGTTTCGAAGTGCTCGCTTCGGGCACTGCGGTCATGGAAAAACTCGCGCCTTCCGGCATGGAAGAAATGGTCACGCTCTACAGCATCGATCGCGACGGCATCGCCCTCGTGCATTATTGCCCCACCAACAACCAGCCGCGCATGCGCGTGGTGCCCTCAGCGGACAACGTCAAGGAACTCAGCTTCGACTATCAAGACGCAGGCAATCTGAAATCCCCGGAGACCGGCCATCAGCATCATCTCGTCCTTCGCTTCGAAGACGAAAACCACATCACGGAAACCTGGACCTGGCGCGAAGGCGACAAAGACACCCCCATGGTCTTCCACTTCACCCGCAAAGCGAAATAGCTTGCCTGCGCCCGGAAGCGGAAAGCACATAGTAAAGATGGGACACACGAACTTTCCAGCAAACCAGCCTTCAATCCGTGTATGCTGCGTCAGTCTCCCTGCACTCGGTGAGGCAGTGATTCACCAAAAGAAATCCAGAAGAATGGACGCAAATCGATGAGGCGAAGCGTAGTTCTGACTGTTCTGACCCTAGCCGCGTGCTGCGCGCTGACGGCTACGGGAATCCATGCCCAGGAGATTCGCGATGGCGAATCACTCCTGCGCGCAATGCACGACCGCTACCAAAACAACTGGTACGAGACGCTGACGTTTACGCAAAAAAGCACCACGCATAACGAGGATGGCACCGACAAGAGTGAAATCTGGCACGAAGCGCTGCTTCTCCCCGGGAAATTGCGCATCGACATCGGCCCGCCCGCCGATGGCAACGGCATGCTCGTGGCGGACGGCACTCTGACCACGTTCAAGAATGGCAAGGCGTCCGACTCGCGCGCGTTCGTACACATGCTTCTCGTCTTGGGTTTCGACGTCTATCGCCAGCCCCCGCAAGTCACCATCGATCAAACCAAAGGGCAAGGCTTCGACCTGGCCAAGCTCCATGAAGACACTTGGGACGGAGCCCCCGTTTACGTCGTTGGCGCCGACAAGGGCGATCTGAAATCAAAACAGTTCTGGATCGAAAAGAAACGCCTGCTGTTTGTACGCATGATCACGCCCGACCGCCGCGATGCCACAAAAACGTCCGATTCGCGCTTTGCCGATTACCGCCAGCTTCCCGTTGGCCTGGTAGCCGCCCGCGTCGAATTCTTTGTGGACGGAAGGAACTCGTTCACCGAGGAATATTCCGAAATCCAGGCCAGTCCCAAGCTGGATCCCGCCATCTTCGACGCCAAACAATTCAAATCCGAGCACTAGTACCAAGAGGTGCCGGAATTATTTTTGCGACCGATGTAAGTCATTGCAGGACTTACGTTTATCTTGCGTTATCAGGAGATTTTCGCCAGCAGCAATGCCGATTCGTGCCTGCCCGCCGTACGTGCGTGCAAGGGTCTCGTCCTGCTTGCCTAAGTCGTTGTGTCAACGGCACTTATCATTTTCTTAAACTCTTCCTTGACAGAAAATCATTTTCGTGGTAGGGTACAAAACTGTAAGAAAGTGCGCCCCGACTCCTGAGTCGGGGCTTTTTGTTTTTGGCCCGCCATCTTCTCCGTGGCCTCTGTGCTCCGGCTCTGCGCCCTCTGCGTTGAGCTTTTTCTGTCAGTTGGCCACACGGGCATCCCTCCAACGTAATTCCTACGAAAAAGGACAAAACCATGAAACCCAAAAAACTCGATGGTGTCGAAGTGTGGAAACAATTGGAAGACGTTCTCGCGCCTCGCTTCAAACTTACCGTCCTCGACCGTGCGGTCTACTCCCATCTGCTTCGCCACTCCTTCCTCGAGGGCAAGCTCCGGCTGCGCTTTTCGATTGTTTGGCTGGCCGGCAATTTGGGCATTACCAGCAGGCGCGCCCGGCAGGGTGTGCGCCGCCTGGTCGACATCGGAGCTTTGCACTTGATCGAACGTAGCAACGTCGGTCACGTGGTCGACGTTCGCTTGCCACAGCAGCTTTGCGCCGCGCCCTCCAGCCAATCCGCACCCGCCTGTTCTCTGCCGTCCAACGGCGCGAATCTCGAGCAATTGGACTTCTGGCGAACACGTCCTCTTCGCCTGGCCATCCACGCCCGCGAAGCCGGCCTCTGCTTCTATTGTCTTCGCCAGACTCCCACCCGCGACCACTGCCTCGATCATGTCGTCCCCGTCGCCAAGGACGGGACCAATTCCTACCGCAATCTCGTTTCTTGCTGCATGGACTGCAACTCGCGCAAGAGGGACCTCTCCGCCACCGACTTTCTCCGAAGCCTCTACCGCGAGGGAGAATTGTCCCGTAAGGAACTCACCGCCCGCCTAGCCGCCCTCCGCGCCCTCGCCGCCGGCAAGCTCCACCCGATAGTCGCCAGCGAGGGCACCCAGCTACCCGGCAGTTAGAGGTTGCTCTGTGGGGCTCCCTGAGGTACCATAATTGTGTGGAAAGTCTTGGACGTTCCCGCCAAAAACCTCGCTTAAGTATCCTTTCTGACAGGAAGCCATGCTTATGGCTACTCCGTTCAAAATAAGGTGTTTACTTGAGGACATAGACAAATCCTTGGTTGGCCTTATGGCATCCTATTACCTAGGAATGGTTGAAGAGTCTGCTTGACAGTAGCAACGAGCGTACCTACGATGGCACGCTCCGCAGTTGGAGGCTATTATGTCGCCCGTTCGTGAGCAGTTCCTAACATTGGTGGAAGTTGAGGCGATGCTGCACAAATTTGAACAAAAATATGGCATGTCCACCACGGAGTTTTTGACAAACCCGGAGCGTCGCGCCCAGATGCTTGACGATGACGTCTTCCAATGGGAAGCGTTCCATGCCCATCGCGATGAACTTGAGCGTGTGGCCGAAGAAGTTCGTGGCGCGTACCTTGGAAGTGTGAAGAAGTGTGCTGACCAGACCCGCGCCGCAAATAACAACCTCGCGCTTGCGGCTTAAAATTGAATGGCGCAGCAGGGAACGATTTACGGCCAGTATCGCGCCTACTCTGACTCGCAATACGACGCACTGGTTATACCGTCTGACTGCAAGGAAACGTTAAAGCTGGTCTTCACGCCCGTGAATGACGTGGCTTGGTCCTCACGCTGGTATTTGGAATTTACGGATAACAAGTATATCCGTGCCGTTGAGAGGTTTCAGCGGTGGCCAGGCTTAACAGGAATTGCCAAGCGCATGGCCGTTGCTTACCACTACGGGGACATTGTTCGTCGCAATCCAGATGACAACCTACCCGCATATTTGAGCGCGGGCACAGATCAGGTCGATATCCGAATAGACAACAGTTGTGCGCCGATTCATCTGCACTACCAGTCCCAAAATCCACATATCTTCCAATCTTCCGTTATAGGCCTAGATTTGGAATCCGTTGATATGTTCATTTTTGTAAAAGGCATTTTTAAGCATAGGGCGATGAAAAAACCCATAGATTCGATTTTCAAGTTTAAGATTAGGTGAGCCATGCAGACACAGTTCACAGCACCGACAGCATATTTTCTGCAAGAAGGACGCGATAATCTCAGAAATTGCTTGCAAATTGCGTTTGCGTCAGCGAAGCAGCAAAATGTTGCGAAAATTGTGATCTTTACAGCGCAAGGAGAAGGAGTTCGGCTTGCACTTGAATCATTTTGTTCGCAGTCAGAATATTCCCACATCAAGTTAGTAGCTGTCTCATTTGCGAACGGCAAAATATTCACGGACAAGAAGGGCGAAAGAATCGAAGCAAGAATTTCGCCAGAAGATCTGGAGTTTTTCAAAGTAAACAATGTCCCTGTCGTGCGGGCGCACCTGCCTTTCGATCCGATAACACCCTTTCATAAAGGTTACGGCATGCTTGGACAGGACTTGAGTTTAGTTAGCGAAGCCCTTGGTGTTCTTGGCGGGAGCATGGCCCTATGCGTACAGGCAATCACGATGGCTTGTGACGCCGGAGAGATAGAGATCGGGGAGCACGTTATCGCGCTCACCTCTGATACAGCGATTTTGGCGCAAGCATCTAACACGGACCGCATGCTCGGCGAACTGATTGTTCGAGAAATTCTCTGTAAGGCCGCTGTGCTGACCATCAGCCGGAAAGAGCACTCTGAGAAGATGCCCGGTCAATTGTCATTCGAGATGGAGTCTGAACCGAAAACCCTACCATCCCCTATCGAAGCCACTGAAGCAAAGCCTGATTCAAAGACAACAGACAACTGAAGAGACGACCGTTTACCTAGCGATTCGTTGGCAGTCGACTGGAACTAGGGAAATAGGCTGTTGAAATAAGCCAGCACGATTCTCTCACAGGCGTCAAAACAGGCTTTCAAATCCTGATCTGACCACGGTCGGATTACATCACCGGGCTTTGGAGCGTGCCGAATATCGCCGTAGCTTGCATTTGCGACCTTCTTCAAGAACTTCCACTCGGCTCCAAGACCGAACTTCTTGATCGCGGCACCCTCCCCTCCCTGCTCGTTTTCGATCAATTCGATTGCCTTGTATAGGAAAAATAGCGCGACATCATCCTGGCGCAAAGCGGTGTCGAAGTAACTCAGAATCTGTTTCGCAGTTGGGTGGGCTTGAATCACATTCGCCTTTTCTCGTCTTGCAGTGGCAAGTGCTACTCGGTTTCCCTCCAATTCCGCTTCAACTTGATGAAGCGCAGCCTCAGATGCAGCTACTTGCTCCCCAGCACGAGTTTCGGCAGGTGATACGAACTTCTCAATCAAAGGTACTTGGGCCTTCAGGTCGTACATATTAGGCAGGACGCGTTGTACAAAAGTTGCTATAGCCTCCTCGTTGGACCTCATCTTCGGGAGCACGACAACCGACCCTCTTCCCCTGAATATGATCACGCCCAGTTTCTCTCCGTTTGCGTTCCCAAAGAGTGTGAAGAGGTCTCGAGGATAATCCTGGGGCTGCGGGGTCACTAGCTTTTGCAAGACGGGTAGCTCCACCTTATTCGCGTCCACAACCGGGGCAAGAAAGCGGCACTCAGTGTCGGGATAATATTTGAACGCGTTTGTGCCTACCCACTTGTCTTTTGTGAATTGGATCTCAGGCATAAAAGGTATCCAACTGTAGGGTCGATTCTGACCCTTAGGATCATCGATAATTCGGTTCACGAAAGCGACAAAAGTTCCTCCCTTGCGTATTGAGCCCTCTAGATATTCAAGCGGGTACTCCCGCGTAACGTCGGCTATCTCCTGTTCTTCGATTGGTCTGCCATCCTTTATGACGAGGTTGTTTGGACTATAGAAGAAAACTTGCTTTTCGTAGAGTTGCGACGGAAGCAACCTTACCCCGGTAGCGAAGCCGATGCTTCCGCTTTCTACGTCATAACCTTGTTTGCGGAGTCTTTCGGCTATGCCGGGCAAACAATCCAGTAAAAGTATTTTTATCATTTCGGCGCAAACTTTATCCGCGTTCGTGGAGGTTTCGTCTCTCCAATTCCTCAGCGGGCGTCGAGGTCGACGTCCTTAATCGGCAACTCCGAGTGCGCGTCGAGAATTTCGAAGCGGCGCTGCTCTTCTTTCTTGTACGCGTCCCGGCGGGTGGCGCGGACACGGGGGTGGCGCACCCTTCGGTTTCAAGGGTGCGGGGTTTTGGTTTTCTCACTCACCTAGGCGATCGCGTACGGCTGACCTTTCCCTCAGCCGCTGAGCTAACTATTGCGGCTTGCCGACAGGCGTTGCACGAGTGAACACCTGCTGCCACTTCCCGTCATGCTTCTGCCAGACGTCGGTGAAATTGGCGCTGTGACGAAAGGGTTTCTTGTTGCGCGTGCCTTGGGCAGTTGTGCGCCCCCAAATCACCACCGTATCGCCGAACTGTTTGGAATGGATCTCATCGAATGTTTCGGAGTCCAGCTTGTAGTCAGACGATTTCATATCGGCCAGATTGTCCGCCTTCGTGGTTATCTTGCCGGATTGATTCACGTCCCACACGAAGATCGCCTCGTCGGCTATTAGCCGTGAGGATGCATCCACGTCGTCGCGCACACCTGCGGCACTGAGTTCGCGATCAAGTTTCTCCACTTCAGCGGCTTGATCCGGACCCTGCGCCTTCCATGCCGAGGGTGCAGGGCTCAGAATAGCCAAGAAACCGAGAACGGCGAGAGCGCTTGCCTGAAAACGCATGTTGTCCTCCTTTTGTGACTTTGTGGGATTGAACCGGGATTTTAACTCCGAAAGCGGCCCGAATTGTACACGTGTTCTGTCCTCCACCCGCGAGGGGCATTTTGGACCGAATTCCCAGTTAACCTGCCGAAGATTCCTCACCGTGCATCGAGGTCGACGTCCTTAATCGGCAGGTCCCAGTGCGCGTCGAGAATCTCGAAGCGCCGCTGCTCCTCTTTCTTGTACGTCTCCTGGTCGGGATAAAGCTGCTTGAGGATCGTCGAGCTGTCGAAATTGTCGTTGGCGATGGCGGCGTTCTTGTAGACGATGGTCACGCGATAATCCCACCGGCTGTCTTCCGTCATGTGATACCGCGGCGTCACCATGCTGACCTTCAGCATGCGCCCGAGTTCCATCTCTTTCTTCAACACCGGATAATGATTTTTCTTGAAGAGCGCCAGAAACTCCTCCGCGTGCCCCCATTTCGCCTTGTAGTAGTACTCAATCGCATACGGCTGGTCCTTTCCCTCCGCCGCCGCACTCTGCTCCGCTTTTACCCCTAAGGTCGCCGAACAGAATAGCCCGGTCCCCACCAATGCGATGGTCAGAAACCATCGGCCCAGCTTCGCACATTGAATCCGCATTATCGTTTCCCCTCTCCACCAAAATATCTTGTAGCGCGGGGCGGAGTCTGCGTAGCCCCGCGGGTCTTTCTTGTGTGCCGCCTCACATCTCAGCCAAGCAGTGTAAGCCATAACGCCGTTCCAGTGGGAAAGTTGGTCGGTGCTTATCCACTTCCTTCTTCAAATCCGCGTTCATCCGCAAGAATCCGCGGCTGAGACTCTTGCGCTTTCCTTCCCCGCCCATTTTCCATTTTCCGATTCTTCTCTGTGAACTCCGTGCTCCGCTCTCCGTGCCCTCTGTGTTAAATCCTTCTCTTTGACTCTCTCTTCTCATTTTCTATTTTCTATTTTCCATTTTCTCCGTTATGCCGAGCGGAAGCTACGGCCGCGGCTGCTCGTTCCTGGCTTTCCCACCTGTTATCCTCTTCACAAGGGAGGCCTTATGCAGACTGCGTCCGTAAAGTGGATTGGCGAACAAAAATTTGTGGCCACTGGCCCCTCGGGCCACGCCATCGCCATGGATTCCGACCGCGAATCCAACAAGGCTCCCGGCCCGATGGAATTCGTGCTCCTGGCGCTCGGCGCATGCACGGCCACCGACGTCGTGACCATTCTTGAAAAGAAACGCCAAAAACTCGAGTCGCTCGAAATCATCTGCTCGGGCGAACGCGCCAAGGAGCCGCCCACGGTCTGGGTCAAGCTCGAAATCCTCTACCGCCTCCGCGGCCAGCTCGATGACGCCGCCGTCAAGCACGCCATCCAGCTCAGCGAAGACAAATACTGCTCCGTAGCCGCCATGCTCAAGAAAACGGCCACGGTCACCTGGCGCTACGAGATTCTGCCTGCCGCTCCTTAAACCCATCAGGAACATCTCGATCCGAGATTGCAAAAAACGCAGTCACTTGCAATGCCCACCCTCAGGCTGGGTTTGTCCCCCGGCTCAAGAACATAACAAAATGTCATCCCGCCCTCGGGCTGCGCTCCGGCGCAGCCCGGAGGCGGAGGGATCTGCTTTTGCGCGCATTGTCCGGCGGAAATCGGAATGATGCCGCGCAATACGCAGCCCCTTCCCCCGAACTCCTCAACCTGTTTTCACTAAAAACTTACAACTTAGAACTTAAAACTTCCTCTCGCCTTGTATCCGCGCCGCGCTATCGCATAAAATTCAACTTCTTCTTTTTCCGGTCACGTTTCCAAGTTCCGTTCCAAGGAGAAACATGTCCCACCGCATCGCGGCAAAAATCACCGGCGTGGCCGGCTACGTTCCTCCCAAAGTGATGACCAATCAGGATTTCGAGAAAATCGTCGAGACCAACGACGAGTGGATTCGAACGCGCACCGGCATCCGCGAGCGCCACGTGGTGGAAAAAGGCATGGCCAGTTCGCACCTGGCCACCGAAGCCGCGAAAGCGCTCCTCGCGCAAACCAAAACCGATCCCCAAGAAATTGATCTCATAGTGCTTGGCAGCGTGACGCCCGATATGTTTTTCCCGGCGACGGCGTGCCTGGTGCAGTGCCGCATTGGCGCGAAACGCGCCTGGGGCTTCGATCTTTCTGCGGCGTGCTCGGGTTTTGCTTACGCGCTCACGGTGGGCGCGCAATTTGTGGGGGCGGGGACGCACAAAAAAGTGATGGTCATCGGCAGCGACGTGATGACCAGCATTCTCGATTACCAGGACCGCGCTACGTGCGTTTTGTTTGGCGACGGCGCGGGGGCCGTGCTGGTCGAACAGACCAGCAATTCGAATGAAGGCATCCTCGATTTTGAGCATGACGTTGATGGCTCCGGCGGCGAATTTCTGTACATGCCCGGCGGCGGCTCGCTGCATCCTTCGTCGAAAGAGACGGTTGAAAAGCGCATGCACTACGTGCATCAGGAAGGCTCGCAGGTTTTCAAATACGCCGTGCGGCGTATGGCGGAAATGGCCGCGCATTTGCTCGAGCGCAACGGGTTTACGAAAAACGATCTCGCACTTTTGGTGCCACACCAAGCGAATTTGCGAATTATTCGGGCGACGCAGGAGCGGCTGGGCATCGACGATTCC